>Ga0315279_10001990_pt1 | contig 32064 bp, 26 predicted proteins | sample YL17G06_20_MG_FD_203694 | JGI IMG/M metagenome (GOLD analysis project Ga0315279, IMG submission 203694) | Sediment microbial communities from Yellowstone Lake, YNP, Wyoming, USA - YL17G06_20 | ecosystem: Environmental > Aquatic > Freshwater > Lake > Sediment | place: USA: Wyoming | collected...
GGATCGCGCACATCCGCGGCCCGGAGATCAGCACGGGCCTTGGCCGCCTGGAAGGGTACCGGCGCGCGCTCGCCCGTCACGGACTGACGCCGCTGCCCGGTTACCTGGCCGCCGGCAAGTCGGTAGACGACGCCGGCGACCACAGCGGGCGGCAGGCCATGCGCCGGTTGCTTCAGCTCGACCCCCAGCCCGACGGCGTCTACTGCTTCAACGACCCCACCGCTATGGGGGCCATGACCACCATCCTGGAAGCGGGGCTGCGCATACCCGAGGACATCGCCGTGGTCGGCAGCGGCAACGTCCACTATTCCAGCTTCTTGCGGGTGCCGCTCTCCAGCGTCGATCAAAACAGTGCCGCCATGGGTGAACGGGCGGCAAAACTGGCGCTGACCCTGGTGGAGGCCAAGAATCCCCCCCGGCCCAGGACCGTTCTCTTGCAGCCCAAACTGGTAGTCCGGGCTTCGTCTCAACGAACCGCGGATAGAGGGACCGAGCGAGCGCCGGCCGCCGCCGCGCAAACCTGATGGGGTGCTGCCGATTGCCCGCAATCCCAAGAGCTGTCCTGCACACCGTCTGCCTGCAAATACCCCTTGACAGGGATCGAGGGCGCGACTATATTCCGTTAGCGCTAACTTTAACGAGCTTGCGCGAGGGGGGATGAAATGATCCGATTCACCGGCAGACTGTTTCCGGCGGCGACCCGAACATTCGCCCTGATCGCCTGTGTTTTGGCGCTTTACGCACAAGACCCAAGAGGCGTTATTTCGGGACGCGTTGTCGACAGCAGCGGGGCACTTGTCCCAGGAGCGAACGTGAGGGTGAAGAACCTCGAGACAGGCGTCAGCACAGCAGCCATCTCAAACGCTGACGGGAACTATCAGGTACAGTACCTGTTGCCCGGTTCTTACAGCTTGAATGCCGAAAGTACCAGTTTTAAGCAATGGTCCCGACCGCGTCTCGAGGTCCGGGCCGGAGACAAGCTGGTGATTGACGTGAGGCTCCAAGTGGGCGACGTGACGGAAAGCGTGACAGTGTCGGCCGAGACCCCTGTGCTCGACAGCGCCTCAGCGAGCATCGCCCATGTGTTCGAATCACATGAAGTTTCGGGCATGCCGGCTTACGCGGGGAACATTGCTTACCTGATCGCATTGGCACCCGGTTCGTTCCTGGGCCGCATGCCTGAAAGCCCGCCGTGGGCCCCCGGGGCCAGCGATTTCGCCATGGCCGGCGCGGTGAAGAGAGGGGCTGATTTCAACCTGGACGGGGTCAGCAACAACGCCTCGGCCGGAAACGCTTCGATGTTTCCCCCTGCCGACATGGTTCAAGAGATACAAGTAGTTACGGCAGCATACGACGCTTCAGTGGGGCATTCGGCTTCCGGATCCGTCAACATCGCATTGAAATCAGGCACCAACCAAGTGCGCGGCAGTGTCTCCTTCGACGGTACCGGGGGCCCGATGATGACGCGGGACTTTTTTACGAACCGCTTCATTTTCGACCCGACCACCGGTCCGATCACACCGGAAAAGATTGCCGCCAATACGCCAGATAACCGGTGGTTGCGTACGAGCGCGGCCGTCGGCGGTCCTGTGTACCTTCCGAGAATCTACGACGGACGCCAGAAGACGTTCTGGATGTTCGGATTTCAATGGCAGAAGAAAGACAGCGCATTCTCGAACCTGCAGACGGTACCCCAGCCAGTGCAGAGGGAGGGAGATTTGTCCCAGTTGCTCGCGCTGGGCGCGCAATATCAGATCTATGATCCTCTAACCACGGTATCATCGGGAAGCGGCCGTTTCCGGCGCAGCCCGTTCCTGAACAACGTCATCGCCGCCGCCCGGGTCGATCCGATCGCCCGGAAAATCATCGGGTACTACCCTTCGGCGAACAGCAATGGTACCGCCGACGGACTGCAAAACTACACGATTAATTCGCAGAATCCGGAAGATGTGGACCAGCAGATCTTGCGCCTAGACCACAATTTCAGCGACAGGAACCGCACGTTCGTCCGCTATTCGCAAGTTTCGTCCACTGGCAAATATAACCGGCTGATTCCTGGCAGCCTCGTGAGCGGAAATGTTCAGGAGCGTCCACATCACGGACTGGCTATCGATCACGTATCGACGCTTTCGCCGACAGCGGTGCTGGACGTCCGCTACGGATTCACCCAATGGAAGACGGACTTGGGGCCGTTAAGCGTAGGCTGGGACTTGAAGGAATTCGGTTTTCCAGACGCTTTCATCAGCCAATTGGATGCACAGCGGAGAGGATTCCCCGTGGTCTCCGTGTCCAACCTGCTTTCATTGGGGCAGACCGGCGGGAACTACAGCGACTACTACTCCCATAGCCTCCTGACGGTCCTTAGCTTGATGAAAGGCACGCATTCCTTCAAGTTCGGCGGCGATTTCCGGATGATACGACAGAACGGCAAGACGTACGGCAATGTCTCGCCCGCCCTCAGCTTCGCTTCAACGTATACGAACGGCCCGTTAGACAATGCCGCGGCTGCGCCAGGGTTCGCTCAGGGACTGGCTAGTCTGCTGCTGGGGATACCATCCTCCGGGGGCGTGGATCTGAATAATTCGGTCGCGCAAAGCGATAGGTTTGTGGCTGGCTTTGTCCAAGACGATTGGCGCGTCAACAGCAAGTTGACGCTAAACATCGGGCTGCGCTGGGAGTACGAGGGACCGCCAAGCGAGCGATTTAACCGGACCAGCCGCCAGTTTGATTCTACCGTTGCCAACCCGATCCAGGCTCAAGCTCAGGCACAGTACGCCTTAGCGCCATTGCCTCAACTGCCGGCGGACCGGTTTTATGTTCGAGGTGGAATCACTTTCGCCGGCGTCGGCGGGAACCCACGGGGCATCCGCGATCCCTCCCTGGACGCATTCATGCCACGTTTTGGGTTCGCGTACCAACTGACTCCCAAAATCGTTATGCGGGGGGGCTATGGCATCTTCTTCGACCTGCTGGGGTCCGAAGCGACAAGCCTGCAGCAGCCCGGATTCAGCCAGCGAACCAGCCTGGTCTCCAGCTTGGACAATGGTCAGACCTACGTTGCTTCCATATCAAACCCCTTTCCCTTCGGTCTGCAGAAGCCCACCGGAGCCGCAGGCGGCCTGACCACGTTCCTGGGTCAAAGTCCGGGGTTCTTTTCCCCGGACGGCCGGCGTCCGTACACCCAGCGCTGGAGCCAATCGATGCAATTTGCGGTCGCGAAGGATACCGTCGTGGAAGTGGGGTATCTCGGCTCTCGTTCAGTTCGCCTCCGGGTAACCACCCAACTGAACCCTGTACCCCGCGGCTATCTCAGCACGTCTTCGGAACGCGATCAGGCCACCATCAACCTGCTGTCCGCGCAGGCGGCTAATCCCTTTGTTGGCATCCAAGGTTTTGCCGGCTCCGCGTTATACAACGCGACGACCACGAGTGTCAGCCAGCTTCTGAAACCCTATCTCCAATACACCGGCCTTTCAACCGACTTGCCTGCCGGATCATCTTGGTATCACGGTATGACCCTCCGATTTCAACGCCGGCTCTCTCAAACCCTTCGCTTCGCGGCCAACTACACGTGGTCCAAAAACATGCAGGCAATCTCGTATCTGAATGATACGGACCCTCGGCCGGAACACGTTATCTCCTCGATGGACCGCACACACGTTCTTGCCATCAACGGCATGTACGAGTTTCCGTTCGGAAGGGGCCACAGGTTTGCCGCATCCCTCCCCGCCCTGCTAAACGGTGTAATCGGGGGCTGGAATTTATCGGCGACGTACCAGTTGCAGAGCGGCGGGCCGATCGCCTTTGGCAACGTCCTGTACCGGGGCGATATTCACGCCATCACGTTACCTCGAAACGAGCGCTCGCCCGCTCGTTGGTTCAATACCGCCAGCTTCGAGCGTCTTGCGAGCAAGCAGCTCGCTTCGAACATACGAACCTTCCCCTCCAGCCTGTCGTCGGTCCGAACGGACGGCATTAGCCTGCTCAACTTGGCCGTTCATAAGGAGTTCCCGCTCCGCGAACGGCTGAAAGTGGAATTGCGAGGAGAAGCCGCAGGTGCAATGAATCACCCAGTTTTCGACGTTCCGAACACGGACCCAACCAGCAGCCTGTTCGGCAGTGTCAGCAGAACGCTGATCTCGGGGGCGGCACGAAGGGTATGGGTCGGCGTGAAGCTCCTTTTCTAAAGGACAACTGCAAGCGCTTGGCAAGATGTTAATTTGCCGATCGTCCCGCCAGGCGTCAGCTTGAAGGCCTGCAAGAAGCGCAAGTGAAAGATGCGGTGCTCGCCCTGAAACGATAGCTTATTGCCGTCGGCGGAAGGACCACGGGCGACGAACCGTGCAAATGCGGGCATGCGTTCAGGATGGTGAAGCGTTATGCGCCTAAACAGACGTACTTTCATCGGCGTTGCTGCGGCTCTTCCCTTGACGGCCATCCGCAAACCTTCGCCGAAACCGAACGTGATCGTGGTGCTGACTGATGACCAGGGATACGGCGACCTGTCCTGCCACGGCAATCCCGTGCTGAAAACGCCCAATCTGGATCGCCTTCATGAGGAAAGCGTCCGGTTGACCGATTTTCACTCCGCGCCGATCTGCTCCCCGACCCGGTCACAATTATTGACCGGGGTTGACGCCCTGCGCAACGGAGCGTTCGCCTGGGCGCATTCACGGGAGTTGATCCGCAGAGATGTTCCCACCATGGCGGAGGTTTTTGCCGCTAACGATTACCGCACGGGGCACTTTGGGAAGTGGCACCTCGGCCATAACTATCCGTACCGGCCGGACGATCGGGGTTTCCACGAAACCATTCATTTCGACGGCGCGTGTCAAGGCCAGACTCCTGATTACTGGAACAACGACTGTTTCGACGATTTTTATTGGCACAATGGAAAACTGCAGCAGTATCCAGGCTATTCCGAAGATCTCTGGTTCGATGAGTCGATCAAGTTCGTGAATGCCTGCAAGGCACGCAAGGAACCTTTCTTCGTCTACCTGGCGACGCATGCGCCGCATTCTCCACTTTTCGTTCCGGACCGGTACCGGCAACCGTACAAGAATCAGCCGGAACCGCTGCCAAGTTTCTTCGGCATGGTTGCCAATATAGACGGCAACATGGGCCGGCTTGAAACGTTTCTGGAAAAGGCCGGATTGCGCGAGAACACGATCCTCATCTGGCTCACCGACAATGGCGCCAATGCGAGCGGCCGGTTGTTCAACGCCGGCATGCGCGGCGGCAAAGGCCAGTACTACGATGGCGGACACCGCGTGCCGTGTTTTCTGCGGTGGCCCGGCGGCCGTCTTCGCGCACCGGCCGATATCGACGCGCTGACCCAAATGCAGGATCTGCTTCCGACGCTGATCGACCTTTGCGGATTGCGACTGCCATCAGCGGCGCGATTCGACGGAACTAGCCTCGCGCCGCTTCTGCGTGGCGAAAACCGGCGTCTTTCCGGCCGTATGCTCGTGGTGCAGAGCACAACCGTAACCTGGCCGCGCAAATGGGAGGCGGCGCTGATGTGGGATAAGTGGCGCCTGGTCAAGGGGGAAGAACTGTATAACATCGCATCGGATCCGGGACAGAAGTCCGACGTGGCCGCACAGAACCCGGAAATAGTGCAGAGGATGAAGGCGCATTACGAGCGGTGGTGGTCCGAAGTCGAACCGAGGATCAAAGAACCCGCTTACATTCCCGTCGGTTCCGACCATGAGGACCCAACACGGTTGAGCTGCTTCGATTGGTTTGATTACCGAAGCAGCAAGGGCGGCGGTGGCGGAAACACGGGCCAGTCGAGCGTGCGCAACGGAGCCAAAATGAACGGACCGTGGAACATCGAAGTTCTGCGCGACGGCGTCTATGAGATCGCGCTCCGCCGGTGGCCGGTGGAAGCCGACACGCCTATCATCGCCGGACTGCCACCTTACACACCTTGGGATCCCGGCGCCCCTGGCCGCAATTACCCAGAGGGCAAGGCTTTGCTCGTGGACAAAGCGAGACTGAAGATCGCTCAGACAGACGAGGTCCGTGCTGTCAAACCCGATGACAAGGCGATTAGCTTCCTGGTGCCACTCCAACGAGGCAAAACGCAATTGGAGACCTGGTTCTATGATGTCAAAGGAGAGGAGCTGTGCGGAGCGTATTATGTATATGTCCATCGCACGTGGGGCTCAAAACCGTAGAAAAGAAGCCGGAACCAGCCGAGTTTCAACCCGTAAGGCTACGACGAAGCGCGCGCTAGTCTTATCTGCGTTCTGGTTCTTGGCCTGTAGCGCAACTCTGGCCCAGAGTGCAAGAGTCGTTCCGATCTATCAGGATGCTGCGACCAAGCTCATGTGGTACCAAGCGGAGTTCCACGGGTTCCCTCCGCAGAAGATGCCTACGCGAGCCAACCCGCCAGGCACCCAGAACTGGACCAGTTCCGAACAGTACTTGACATGGGATGTAAGTGTCGTGAAAGGCGGCGAGTACGGCGTCTCGATTCTTTATCAGACCCGTAAAGGCGGCGCCGGAACCGAGTTCGAGGTACCGGTCGGACAGAGCAAGGTGGTCGGAATTACACGCGAAACCGGAAACGCATGGCGGAAGCCCGGCTGGGAACTTCAGCCGCTATCGGGAAATTTGAAATTGCCCGCCGGACACAATCGGATCACCCTGCGGATTGTGAAGAAGTCGGAAACGACCACGGAAATCATGCAACTGAGGGCACTCGAGTTGATCCGGTCGCCGGTGCGCACGCGAATGGAATCGCGGGCCCGAAACTCACGGGCGAAGACCGATTGGATGGTCGCAGCCAAGTACGGGATTATGTTCCATTGGACTGTGGACACCCAGCCTCGCCGTGGCCCGCAAAAGCCCTACTGCGAAGCCGTCCAGGCTTTCGATGTGAATCGGTTCGCCAGCATGGTAGAAGAGACGGGAGCGGGGTACGTTGTCTTCACGACGAGCCACGGGCGTTTCTTTTTCCCTGGCCCGATTGGGCGAATCGAGAAGCTGATGCCTGGCCGGACGTGCCCGCGCGATCTGCCATCGGACCTCGCGGATGCGCTGGCCAGGCGGGGAACCAAGTTGATCTTGTACTCCGGCTGGTCTACAGGCGATGACGAATTTGCCAAGGCGTTCGGTTACCGCGATCCGGAGAAGATCGACACCTTCAACCGAAACATATCGGCGGTTCTTACCGAAATTGGTAAGCGGTACGGCCGAAAAATGGCGGGGCTGTTCTTCGATGGTGGCTTCGAGACGTACCTTTACCCGTACAACTTCTCATTTGAGCGCGTCACGGCTGCTGCGCGAGCCGGCAACCCGGAACGGGTGATCAGCTACAACCACTGGATTTTTCCGAAAATCACGAATTTCCAGGACTACTGGATTGGCGAGTCGGGAGGCAGGCTGGCGCCGGCCCCCGAGGCGGGAACCTTCCAGAACGGGGGCGTGCAGGACGGCATGCAGGCACACCTGAATCCGTTCCTCGATGACCCATGGGTCCACAAGACCCCGGATAAGGACATACGCGAACCTCTCCACTCCACGGAAGAATTGGTCGATTACGTGCGTCGCTGCGTCGAGACGAAGACCGTGCCGTCGATCAATCTAGGCATTTACCAGGACGGCACGGTTTCCGATGCATCCCTGCAGCAGATGCGTGCGGTCCGCAAAGCGATCCGTGGGCAGTAGCAAGATTTGAACCCGGCGCCGGTTCCTACAGCGGGCCGTCAAACTCGATCACGAGCTCGCGCTGCTGCCGCGAAATCGATAGCTTTGACCGGGGTCCAGCGGCGCCCGAAAGCCTAAGAAGATCGGCTAGCGTCGCCGTATCGCTTCCGTTGACCCTAAGAATGACGTCGCCTTTCCGCAACCCCGCGGTTGCCGCGGCGCTGCCTATGGGTACATCCAAGACAATCACTCCGGTCTCGCCCGGCAGCCCTGCTGCGGACATTTCCCCAAGCCCAACCAGGTTCCGCACGTTGGCGCCCAGCCAGAAAGCAATCCGCGAGTCACGATTTGAGCGGAGTGTCGCAGCCGGTGGCGTGTCAACTCCCGGAATCACCGGTTTTCGCGCAATCGCCTTCAGCTTCGGGTTCTGTACGCCGAACTGATCCATGGGGAAGTTCTGAAAACCCAGCTTGGGAGCGGGCGAACCATGTTTCACCCGGAAGTCGCCCTCGAGCGCGTTGACAAACAGTGCGTCGGCTTCGAGCGAGTGCCGGTCGAGGCCACTTTGACGCTGCAGAACGGCGGCGGGCGCCGGATCGGTTTTGCCAGGTGTGTGCAGCAGATTGAAGTCGCACTCGTCCCCCCATGGCTGGTTCGTCTTAATCGGACGATAAGGCATGAACACAATGTTGCGGCGAAACACGTCCCGGCTGTCGCGGTACCAGACATGCGGGTGAAACGAGTTGTTCACGATAATGTTGTTCTCGACGACGCGATGGAACCCCTCGCGCAGCTTCAGACCGCCATTCAGGCAGAGGTTGTTGTAGATCCGGTAGTTCGATGAGCCGTCATCGAGGTCAATATCCCAGCCGTGGTCGCAGCGCCAGCGGTTGTTGCGCAGGACCACCGGCTTGACGGCGTCCAGCAGCGGCAGGTCCCGGAGATCCCCCGCCATGATCGCATTGAGATCGACGTCCTTCAGTCCCCAGTATCGGTCACGGCCCCACGAGTTGAACGAGCCATGGTCGCCCGTCTCCTTCACGGTGTCGAAAATGTCGCAGTTCTCGATAACATGGCCGCCCCAGGTGCCCTCGGAAATGTTGATGCCTGCCCGCGGAACATCGTATATCGAGCAGTGCCGGACGGTGATGCCCTGTGACATCGAGATCTGAACGGGCGCCGTCTGCTTTTCAAAGCGTCCGGTCTGATAGATCAGGCTGTCCTCAACCAGGCAGTCCGCGGGATAGTTATTGGTCTCCGGCCCTGGTGCGCGGTCGATATCGCCCAGACTCAGGCGTTCACCATACTCGAACAGGGGGCTACGAACCGCCTTCGGGTCGCCAACAAAGCCTACTCCGTTGGCACCCGCGCGGGCGATGTGGCAGCCGCGAATGGCCGCTCGGCGGTTGTACATGTTGACGAAGATCGCATTACCGCCGGTTTGATCGAGGAAGCAGTCTTCGATTGTGACATCTTCCGTCCCGGTTAAGAAGATGGCACCACCGCGGTAAATGGTCCAATCGCTACGCAGCAACGGTTCCCTATTATCCATAAAGGTGCGCGCGGTGTGGCGGAAGGTGAATCCCCGCAGACGCATCCACTTTACCGGGTTACCAGCCGTGCCGCGGAATTCAATGAGATGCCGCAGCCGGACCGCTTCAATTCTGGCGCGGGCTAGGTGGAGGCCTTTGGGCGGATAGAAGTACAACACCGATTGCTTCTCATCCAGGAACCATTCCCCGGGGCTGTCCAGTTCTTCGAAAATGTTTTCCACGAATCGCCGCTCGCGGTGCATTCCCTTCGGCCGATTATTCTGCCAGCCTCCTTCGAATGCCAGATTGCCATCTTTATCTTTGCCGGTGATCACGTAGTGGACGTCGCCCCACATGTTCGGGTGCATGGCGTGGATGAATCCTCCGCGAGGATCCTTCCACCGGGCGGCTCGTTCCTTGCTAAAGGCGTCCGGCGACCAGCCGTCGAAATAGCGCGCGGTCGGATCGTAGTTCGGATAGCGCGCCATGTGCTGCCGCTCACCGTTAACGAAAATCTGATCGGTGCGCAGACCAGCGGGCACGCGAGCTTTCATGATGCCGTCTCGAAAGGGCGTCCATTTCAGCCTGAGGCGAACGGCGCCGCTGATCACGACGGTCTCACCCGGCTGTGCCGCGAACGAAACCGGCGTCCGCTCGGAGCCCGAGTCGCTAGGCGTGAAGACGACCGTCTCGGGCAGATAGTATGTGCCTGCGCGGAACCAGACATTGATGGGGCCCGACGATCGTCCGGCCTCCCGCCGCACCGCCGCTTGCGCGGCAGCGAAGCTGGCCAGCGGGCGTTCCCGGGTGCCCGGGTTCGTGTCCCGTCCGGTCGGGCTGACATAGATATCGGCGGCGAAGACAGACGTGCCGAGGTACAACAGCATTGCGAGTTTCGCGCATTTCAGCACGAATTTCCTTTTTGGCATCCTTACCGGCATCCAGTATCCCTCCAACCGCCCCGTTGGGGCCGTCTCCTCTCAGGGCCGGCGGCCTCCCCCGCCAGGGCCGTTGTCAGTTTCAGCGCGGTGCGCCACCCGCAAGCATTCCGAGTGCACTCCGTCTGGTCATAGGTGACTTTCACGATGATTATTGGGGCCGTAAGCCCGGTGTTCCCGCTCCGAAAATGCCATGGAACATTATAAGTGAATTGCTGTTGGATTCTGCTCCAAATCACACATAACGACCGTTGAACCGGGCCTCTACTGCTTTCTGCATCTGCTTCACCGCCTCGGTATCGCTGGCACAGTCGCCAGCGAACGGGCGTTCAGAGCGCTGCGCCAGTTGCCTTCAACGCGTTGGGGCATGCCGCAAATCCTGCCGCCGATCACCCAGTTGCCGTCGGTGCCGCCTTACACAACTCCGCAACCTCGGGCCGCATCGTTCCGTGGCGGGGTGTCCCAGCCCAATCGAGGTGATCGCGTGATAAATCGCTTGGTTGTTCCGCTATTCGCGCTTCTGCTCTGCCCCATGGTGCTGCACCCCCAGAGCACATCAGCCCGCCTTTCAGGAACGATGACAGACGCTTCCGGCGCCGTGATTCCCGGCGCGTTGGTGACCGCAACCGATACTGCGACGGGGTGGAAAACGACGGCGACGTCGGGTGCCGAAGGCCAGTACGTCCTGTACCCCTTGCCGCCGGGTGTTTACCAGGTCAGCCTTGAAAAGAGCGGCTTCCAGACGGTTCGCATCGGCCAGCTTCAGGTTTACGCGAACGACAGTCTGGTGAGGAACGTGACACTGCTGGTAAGCGCGGTCGCCGAAGCGGTCACCATCTCGGCAACCGCGGATGCCGCGGCGCTGGACCACACCCCGTCGGTCCAGTCCACGATCACGCGAGAGCAGATCGAGGACCTGCCGCTCGACGGCCGCGACTACTTCCAGCTCGTGTTCCTTGCCGCCGGCGCCTTGCAATACAAAGATTCCAGCGCCTCCTCCGATTCCGCCGGGGTGGCGATTAACGGCAACCGGTCTTACTCCAACGAGTACAGCGTGGACGGCGTTTCGAACAACTACTCCTACCAGAACGTTTCCGCGATCCCGGTATCGGTCGATCTGATCCGGGAATTCAAGGTTGTCTCCGGCGTTGCGCCCGCGGAGTACGGGCAGGGTGGATCGAATGTCATTATGGTGTCCAGAAGCGGCACAAACCGGTTCCACGGCAGCTTGTTTGAGTACTACCGCGGCAAGGCCTTGATCGCCCGAGACCCGTTTACCACGGAGCCGCCCCCGCCGCTAAGCAGGCACCAGTTGGGCGGCTCGCTGGGTGGTCCGGTCCGGTTGCCCGGCTACCACGGCCGCAACCGCACCTTCTTCTTCTTCAACTATGAGGCGCTGCGGCAAAACGGCAGCGAAACGCGCGTGGCAACCGTGGCTCCCGACGACTTTTGGAAAGGCGACTTTTCCTCGCTGCTTTCCCGCGTTCAGTTGCGCGATCCGCTAATCTCCGGCCGCCCCAACATCCCGAACAACCGCCTGGATCAGTACCTGGGCGGCGCACGCATCAGCCCGACGGCGGTGAAAATGAGGCCGTTTTTCCCCAGCCCCAACCTGCCCGGCCTGGCGAACAACTCTGTCCGTTCGGTGACCGCCACCAGCAACAACGATCAGTTCACGATGAGGGGCGACCACCTGCTTCCCCGCAACCAATCGCTTTCTGCGCGCCTGACGTATTACAACGCCGGAGGTTACAGCCCCGGACTCTTCGCCCTCCCCAATATGGGCAAGAGCCAGCCGGTGTACGGGCGCAACGGGATGGCGGGCTGGACGGCGACCCTGGGCCCCAGGACGGTGAACGAGTTCCGCGCCGGCGCTTCCAACATCACGAAGCTCAACAACTACGTCAATACCGGCAATCCTACGCCGGAGACCGTGGGGATCAAGGGGTTGGTCTCGGCCAGTTCTCCCCTCATTCCCCCCATGCCTAAAATCGGCTTCAGCGGCACCGACGCCTTCAGCGACCTGAACTACTCCTCCAGTGCCGGCGTTGCCGCCAACCTCATGTCGATCACCAACAACATTTTCAACCTTTCCGAGGCGGTGACCACGACGCGTGGCGGGCACCAGATCAAGGCCGGGTTCGAGGGCCGGCGGACCTACCTCAATTACCTGTTCGAGAACAACGGCAACGGACAAATCACCTTCAATGGCGCAAACGCGGCCCGGTCCACAGGCTATTCATTCGCCGATTTCATGATGGGGCTGCCGAGCAGCACCCAGTTGACACCGCTGCAGAACAAGGTGCTGTTGATCCAGCCGGAGTATGCCTTTTACGCCCAGGACGACTGGCGGATCCGGCGCAATTTCACCCTCAGCATCGGACTGCGCAATGAGATGTTCTTCCACCCCCTGGAGGAACGCAACCGGCTCGCTATGTTTTCCCCGCTTGTTCAAGGCGGGGGAATCGTCGTGGCTTGCGATAATGGGCAGTTGCCGGCCAGCGAGTTCCTGCCCGATGTCGTTTCCAGGCTGAGCGACGGGAAAGGCAATTTCAGGTTTCCGATGGCCTGCGGTTCGAGCCTGGGATACGACTCCCGGCGGCTGGTCAACAACATGCTCCGCAACTGGGGGCCGCGAGTGGGGTTTGCCTGGGACCCGTTCGGGCACGGAAAGTGGCTGGTCCGTTCCGGCTACGGCATCTTCTACACCCGCATGCCCCATCAGTACATGGCCCTGACGGTGGGAGCCAACCCGCCCTTCGCCAGCCTCTTCAACTTCAGCCAAACGTTAACGAACTTTATGCCCAGCATCACGCTGGACAACCCCTACCCGGGAGCGGGGGCGTCGGCCAGCATCACGCCGTTCGGATTCGAACCGGACTTCCGCCTTCCCAGTAATCAGCAATGGCACTTCACCATCGAGCGCGCCCTGGGCTCGACTACCGTGGTGAGCCTCCAATACGTGGGCAACAAAGGGACCCACTTGATCCGAAATATCAACTTAAACATGCAGAGGGTGGACCCGGTGACCAAGACCGTGGTCCGCAGGTATCAAGCGGCGTTCGGGAGTGCTGCCGTGAATTACAAACAGGCGGATGGCAACTCCATCTACAACTCGCTGCAAACGCAGTTTCGCCGGCGCTTCGCCCGCGGCCTGTCCTACCAGGTGAACTGGACCTGGGCCAAGGGGCTCGATGACGTGGGGCAGACGCTCAACGCTACCTTGCTGGATGCCGAAAACCTGGGGCGCGACCGCGCCAACAGCGATTACGTCCGCCGCCATCTGATCAATTCCAACTTCACTTGGGAGCTTCCCTTCGGCCGAGGGAAGAGGTTTGGAGCGAACATCTCGCCGTGGCTCAACCTCGCGGCCGGCGGATGGCGGTTGAGCGGCATTTGGATCTATTCAAGCGGGCGTTACACGACTCCTTCCTACACGAACAGCGGCAATTTCGGCGCCGACAACAGGCCTGATGTCGTATACGGCGTTCGGGCCGATCTGCCGCGAGACCAGCGCAGTCCCCAGCACTGGTTTAATCCCGCGGCCTTCGCCATCCCCCCGGCCGTGGACCCGGTCACTGGCCTGGTGCGGTTCGGCAACGCCGGTCGCAACATCATAGCCGGGCCGGGCAGGAACACCTGGAACGGCAGCTTGGCCAAGCCCTTTCGGACCAGAGAAAGCAAACAGATAGCCCTTCGCCTGGACGTGTTCAATCTGCTGAATCACCCGAACTGGGCGAACCCGGATACCAACATTTCCAACGTGAACACAGTCGCGACCATCAGCGACATCAACGGGTCGATGCGCCAGGCCCAATTCGCGCTGGAGTTCCGGTTCTGATGTTGCGTCGGCATGTCGCCGGCACGGCCCTGCCGGCAAGATGTGGCGGTCCCGCCAGGCGGACCGCCGCTACAATACAGGCCAAAAACAAAACGGCCGCCGGGCCACCCTGAGTGGCCCAGCGGCCGTCTGCCTCTCTTCCAGTCCGAAGGCGTCAAGCGCTAAAGGAACTGCCGCAGCCGCAAGTGGTGCGGACGTTCGGATTGTTGAACTTGAACCCGGAGGCTTCCAGGGTCTCGACATAATCGACTTCAGCGCCATCCAGGTACAGCATACTGGCCTGGTCGACGAAGACCTTCAGCCCGTCGTATTCGAAAACCTTGTCGGTGGCATTCGCATTGTTGTCGAAGGCCATCGAGTAAGAAAAACCCGAGCAGCCGCCGCCAACCACGGCGATCCGCAACCCGGCCGGCCGTGGGTTCTGTTGGTCCAGGATTTCCCTCACCTTGGAGACTGCCTGATCGGTCAGCCTTACGTTCATGTGCTCATTCCCCTTTCGTGGATAACGGCCAATCCCTATTTTACTACAGCGGCGGCCGGCTTGAACGGGACGGAGCAGCGGGCGGTTCCCAGTGTTACAATCACGGCCATGCCCAAGCGCGGAGCGATTGTCGAACAGAGCGGGATCTATTGGTGTTCAGTCTGCAAACTTCCGGTGCGCCTGAACAAGGGCGGCGTCTTCCCTGAATGCGCCAATATGTGCGCCCGCGGCGGATGGGAGCCGGTCCAACTGGAGGAGACGGCCGCGGAAAGCAAGTGACAAAGCCCGACCTGACACCTGAAACCTGGCACCTGGTACCTGGCACCTGTTGTCAGCGCTCGTAGGAGCTGGTCAGGCGATCCAGCGCCGCCTGATCGATGCGCAGCCGGCCCTGGCGGCTGGCACGCTCCTTCAAGGCCTCCCCAAACACCTGGTACAGCAGGTTCTGCTTCTGCTCGGTCAGCTCCTTGCGCAGCCCGTCGCGGGATTTGGCCAGTTCTTCTTCGGCGGCGGGCTGCTTGTCGAGCACCTGGAAGACGGCTTGGCCGTCGGTCACATCGATCGGCCCGCCAATTTCGCCGGGATTCATTGAGAAGGCGCGGTCGCCGAGGCTGCTGGCCGCGCCCAGGTCTTTGATGTTGCCGTCCCGGCTAAAGGGTTCGCTCTCCTTGACGCTGATTTTCACTGCGCCGGCGGCCTTCTTCAGGTCGCCGCCTTTGCGAGCCAGCTCGGCCAGTTCCCTGATGCGGGTGGCCGCGGCGGCGGCGGCTTTCTCGTTGCGCAGATCGTTTTCGACCCGATCGCGCACCTCGGAAAGCTCCGCCGGGTGAGCGTCGCTGATCTGCACCGGGGAGGCAATCAGCAAGCCGTTGGCCACCGCCACCAGTGAGGTCATCCGCCCGGTCTTCAAGTTGGGGGCAAACAGGTTGTCGTCGGCGGCCGGCGCGGCGCCGGCTTCCGGCAGCGGGTCGCCGCGCTTGATCAAACCGGTTTCCAGCACCGGAAGATTCAGCGCCGCCGCGACCGCCTGGATGTTGTCCGGGTTCCTTTTCATTGCGGTTTCGGCTTTATTCGCCAGTTCGTCGGTCAGCCGGGAGGCCTTCTCCGCCCTGACCTGCGGCGTGATTTCCGCAGCCACTTCCTGCAGGGTGCGCAGGCGCGCCTTCTCGCGCGCCTCGATCTTCAAAATGTGGAAGCCGTAAATGGTCTTGATGACGTCACCGATCGTGCCGACGGGAAGCGAGAAAGCCGCCTGTTCAAACTCGGACACGGTCTGCCCGCGCACGATCCAGCCCAGGTCGCCGCCCTTGGCCGTGGTCTGTGCGTCGTCGGAGTTTTCCTTGGCCAGCTTGGCGAAATCCTCCCCGGCCCGGGCGCGCTTGAGCACCTCCTCCGCCTTCTTCCGGGTGGCCTCAACCTCCTCCGCCGCCTTGCCGGTGGTCTTGAACAGTATGTGGCTGACCTTCACCCGGTCCTCGACGCGGAAGCGGTCTTTATTGTCGTTGTAGTAGCGCTGCAGATCCTGTTCGGTGACCGGGACGGTCTCCTTCAGCTTCGCGGTGTTGATGAAGACCAGCTTGAACTGCCGGCGCTCGGGAATCTGGTAACGGCTGCGGTTCTTGTTGAAAAAATCGGCGATTTCGGCGCCGGAAACCGGGATGCTGCTTTTCAGGTCGGTGGCTTTCAAGACCGCGAATGCCACCCGCATCTTGTCGATGCGGCGGTGGAATTCGCGCCCTACATCCTGGTCGGTCACCGACGCCCCGGCGGTGACCAGGCGCCGCAACTTGTGGAGCAACAAGGCTTGCTTCATCTTTTCTTCAAATTGCGGCACGCTCATTCCGAAGCGGCTTTCGACCAGTGCGCGGTATTGGTCCTCGCCCACGTATTGGCCGCCGGGAAAGATCTGTTCATTGCCCCGCAACTCGCTGGCCAGCTCCTGGCCCGACACGCTCAAGCCCAGGCGTTGGGCCTCCTGCAGCGTCAGCCGTTCGCGCACCATCTGGTCCAGAACCTGCGGCGCGTAGACCGGGATCAGGCTGGGAGGAAGCCTCTGACTGCGGGCCCACTGCTGCAACTGACGGGCCAGCTCCACCGAGGTAATCGACTCGCCGTCCACCTTGGCCAGCACCGATTCCTCGCTGGGGCTGCTTCCGGTGAGCCCGGGGATCAGGGTGACGACCAGCATGACGCAAATCAGAACCAGCAAACCGCCGAGAAACACGCGAACCGCCGTGTCCCTCCGGCGAAAGAACTGAAACATACCAGGTGCTCCAATGGAAAGGTTGCAGCCTGCGATGGCAGGCAGCGGGTGAAACCGCCACACCTGCCAGGGCCGCCTGATCTAGTCGCATGTCCAGCCAAACGGTGGTTCAGCGAACAGCAGGCCAGTCAACATATTATAGGAATTACCGGGCCGGTGTGGCAAGCACGCCGCAAGGGGTCCAGGGCGACCACCAGGGGCGCCTCTATAACATTGTAGGGGCAGGGTCGCCGTCCCTGGCGCCGGAGCCCGGCGCGTTCCAGATCCGGTTGCTGCGGCGCCCTTGAGGGACTGCTATAATGAGATGAACTGTTACGGGAGGAATGTGTTGCTCGCCGCAAATTCTCTGATCGCCCCGCTGGCCTCCTTTTTTCTGGAAGGACTGACGATTGTCTGCATGATCGGCACGATATTGCTCTGGGTCGTGTTCGGCTTCCTGTTCTTCGCGGAACGCAGGCTGAAGAAGCAATAGCGGACCACACGCCAAGGATTGCCGGTGGGTGTGCGCTGACGGCGGCCCGATGGCCGGTCCGCTCCCTCGTCCGCCGCGGCGGACGGCTCTAATGCGGCGTTGGCCCCCGGTTGCGGCGGGGCCGCTCGGTGTTCGATGGGCGCCTATCCAACGTCTACTTTCCTGGATTCCATAAGAAGCGGCCGTGGCAGGTGATCTCGGCGGGTCCGGTCAACAAGGCTTCCCCACCCGGTTCCCAGGCAACCCCTAACTCGCCGCCCTCGGTGCGGACCGCGACCGGGGAGGAAGCGCGGCCGGCATGAATGGCCGCGACCGCCGCAGCGGTGGAGCCGGTGCCGGAGGCCAGGGTGTGGCCGGCGCCGCGCTCCCAGAAGCGGGCCTCCAGGACGTGCTCATCGATGACGCGGACGAAATCGACGTTGGTCCCCGCCGGAAAAAAGGGATGGCAGCCCAGGGCGCGACCGCGCTCCTGCCAGGGGCATTCGAAATCCTTCACAAAGACCACGCATTGCGGGTTGCCCAGCCAGACCGACAAGGTGTCTTCCGGGCCCGGCGCGATGCGGGGCGCCGCCACGCTCATCTGAAAGAGGAACCGTCGCTCGCTCCGGGCCATGCGGCGCAATTCTTTCAGGCCCGCCCCGGTGCGGATGCGCAGCAACTGGCCGCGGGCCGCGCCGCTCTCCGCCAACCACGCGGCCACGCACCGCGTTCCGTTGCCCGAGAGCTCGGCGGCGCTGCCATCGGAGTTGAATAGGTGGATCTCCGCATCGGCGTCTTCCGCCGGGCACGCGGCCAGGTACAGACCGTCGGCGCCCACGCCGAAGTGGCGGTCGCAAATGGCGCGGGCCAACTCGCTGCCCGGCGCTCCGCCGAGGCTATCGGCCGGGACAATCAGGAAGTCGTTGCCGCAACCATGCGCCTTCGTGAATGGAATCTCGTTCATGGGCTGTGGGCCGTGGGCTGTGGGCTGTAGGCTGTGGGCTGTATCTCGTTCCCCACAGCCTCCAGCCTCCGGTCTCCAGCCTGCCTGTCATCGGGCGCCGCGTTCAATATCCTCGATGCGCTGCAGCACCATCGGTTCGGAGCCGGCCGGGGCTTCCACGTCGAAGTCAACCGTGCAGCGGTCTTCCACTTTGCGGATGCGGAAGTCTCTGACGCGCAGTTGGTGTTGGGCCGCCATCTGCTGGAGGTCGAGCAGGCACCTGCCGGGATGGGCGGTCGTCACACTAAAGGACGTGACCCGCACCTGGGACTCGGTCCGTGCCTCGACCCAGCCCAGCACGACCAGCACCAGCAGCATCAGCGCCGTGGAAAGGACGGCGAGAAGCGCCATCCCGCCGCCCGCCGCCATGCCGATGGAGGCCATGGCGAAAATCGTGGCGGCGGTGGTGAGCCCGGTTATGGCCGCCCGCGACTGGATGATGGCTCCCGCGCCGAGGAAGCCGATGCCGGTGATCAACTGCGCGGCGATGCGCTGCGGGTCGCCGCCGCGCACTCCCGCCAGTCCCTCGGACAATATGGTAAACAGCGCGGAGGCGAAGGTAATGAGCATGATGGTGCGCAGTCCGGCCGACTTGCGCTTCCATTCGCGTTCCGCACCCACCGCCGCCCCCAGCCCGGCGGCCAGCAGCAACCGCAGGAACGCGTGCCACAAAAAATGCGCGTCATTCGGCGACATAACAAGTCTCAGGTGTCGGGTATCAAGTGCCAGGCCGGTGAATTTCGGATTGCAGATTGCGGATTGCGAATTTCAAGCGTCGGGGTGTTCGAAATCCGCAATCCGCAATCCGAAATCCACAATTGCTTTTCAAAAGCTGACCAGATCCTGGACGGCGCGGTAGCGCGCGTCAATCTCCTGGCGCGTCAGCCGGCGCAGCCGCTCGACGCCGAACCGTTCCACGGCGAAGCTGCCCAGCACCGAACCATATATCATGGCGCGCCGGAGGGCGGCTTGGTCAAAGCCACCCGCCTCGGCCAGCGCGCCCATGAAGCCGCCGGCAAAACTATCGCCGGCGCCCGTGGGATCGCACACCTGTTCCAGCAGGAAACCGGGCGCGCAGAATACCTTGCCGTCGAAAAACAGCAGCGCTCCGTATTCGCCGCGCTTGATGACCAGAATCCGCGGGCCCATGGCGTGGATCGAGCGGGCGGCGGCCGGCAGGTTGTACTCCCCCGACAACAGGCGCGCCTCGCCATCGTTGATGACCAGCACGTGCAAGCCGCCGAGAGTCCGGCGCAGCGCCTCGGGCTTTCCCTGAATCCAGAAATTCATGGTGTCGCCGGCGACCAGCCGCGGTGCGGACAACTGCGCCTGCACATTCCGCTGTAATTCCGGGTCGATATTGCCGAGAAACAGCAGCTCGCTGTCCCGGTACTCGGCGGGGATCTTGGGCTGGAAATCGGCGAACACGTTGAGCTGCGTGTCCAGCGTAACGCGGTCGTTCAGATTGTCCGTGTACTCGCCGGACCAGAGAAAAGTGCGCCCCGGGGCCCGCTCCAACCCCGCCGTGGAGATGTTCCTCTCGCGAAAGACGGCCATTTCCGCGTCGGTGAAGTCATCGCCGACCACGGCCACCACACGGAGGCCGGCAAAGAAGCTGGCGGCCAGCGAGAAATATGTCGCCGAACCGCCCAACATGCGCTCCACCGCTCCGAACGGGGTCTTGACGGCGTCAAAGGCCACGGAACCGACTACCAATATGTTCATCGCAATCGCGGGGGCCGGCCTCGGCTTGCCCCGTGCTCTCCGCGTCTCAGGCGCTACCAGCCGCGGGCGGCTTGGGGGACGGCGGAGAAAGCTGCCGCGCCTTCACTTCCGACTGGAAGCCGATGCGCCGGTGGCTCCCGTCACAGAAGGGCTTGTTCTCCGACGACCCGCAGCGACACAGCGAGATCTGCGTCCGGCCGCCCAGGTCAAATTGCGCGCCTTCCGAATCGCAGATCTGGAATTCGCCCTCGATACGGAGCGAGCCGTGGTTATTGACCGTGATCCTGGTCATTGTTTCTCCCGTTTCACGCTAACCGCTTTTTCGGGGAAAAGCAACGTCGCGGGGGATCGTCAATTCGGTCCACGTAGGGGCGACCCGGTGTGGTCGCCCCCGACGGAATGACTCAGGGGATAGGCAGGCGGCGCGGCAACGGAATGCCGGACTGACTGGAAGTCTTGCTGTCGGTGCGCGCGGGAGCGGGGATGGCCGAGCCGGACTGCGGCGCGCTCTCAAACCGCAATTCGTCTTCGGTGAACGCCAGCGTGCGGTCCAGCACCATGTCCAGTTCGGTGCCGCGCATGAGCTGGACGTCGGGGCCGCGGGTCAGCAGCACCTGGGCCACGCCGGCTGCCGCGCCACCCATGGCGCCGATGCCCGTGCCCAGACCCGGGTGCTTGCTGGCCGAACCGGCGATGGCGCCGATGGCGGTTCCGGCCCCGGCCGTGCTGGCCACGGTTCCGGCGTCCTGGCCCTTGGCGGCTTCCGACTGGATCTTTCCTTCGCACTTCTCCAGCGTCTCGTTGCCGCTGCCGTCCACGGCTCCGACGCGCCCGCGGAAATCGCGCGTCACGCCGTTGGGAAGCGTCAAGGAGTCGAACCGCAGGTACATCTCGCCGCGCCCCTTAACCCGCCCCGGGCGCTTCACCTGTGTGATCGTTCCCTTCACGTAGCTGCCGCGGGGAATCACGATCTTCTGGTTGACTACGATCGGGAACGCGGTCTCCAGGTACACCTGGTCGCCCTGGTGGGCGCTGCGGGTGCTGATACTGTTGATGAGCAGCAGCGGGACACGCGTGCCTGCCGCAACGGCGTGGTTGGCGGGAGCTGACTGGCTTTCGGCCGGCGGCTGGCTTTCCTGCGCGGCCCCGTGGAGGCAAATGGCAAGAACCGGAACGCAAAATACTTTTCTCATAACAGGCCTGTGATGGGAGCCGGTGATCCGGCCCGCGGTTGGAGGCTGGCAGCTACCGCCTTCCGCCTCGTTCTGTCCGCCTTCAGGACTGGGCTCCCGTAAAGCCCTTCGCAATATTAACGCGGAAGACCTGCCGCTGGTTACTTTTTCGGTAACCAGCGGCTCTGGGAATGTGTCACTTTTGACCAGGGCGTGTCAGACTGGCTGCTGGAAGGGCTGGCGCCCGGGAAGCTAACTGGTTGAAAGCAAAGCACCGGATGGCTGGTCGCGAAATTGCCTGAATCTCTGTGCGCCCGAGGAGTGTCAGTTCTCATAGGGAGAGAAGGGGTCGAACATGACGGTGGTTGCCTTCCTTGGTCTTCTGGTATTGCTCCTGCTGGTAATGAGCTTGACTAGCCCGCCCGGGGTCACTTCGCGCCCCCGGTAGAAACCCACGACAGAAACGAGACAAAACCGCAGGGGCGACCCTCACTGGCCCCCGTTTCGCAACGGTGCTGGCCAGGGCCGCCCCTCGGGTTGCCCTGGCGGCAACACCGCGCGCGACGCCACGAAATACGTTAGAATGGGGAGTTTCGGCAAGCCGCATGGGCCTGCTTATCATTTACACAGGCAACGGCAAGGGCAAGACGACGGCGGCCATGGGGACCGCGGTACGCGCCGTGGGGCAGGGGTTTCGGGTCTTGATGGTCCAGTTCATCAAGGGATCCTGGCGTTGCGGCGAGCTGGACGCGGCCAAAATGCTGGGTGAGGGCCGATTCGACATCCGCCCCATGGGCTGCGGCTTCGTCAAGGTCGGAACCGAAAAGCCGTCACCAGAGGACCTCGAGGCGGCGCGGAAAGCATGGGAATACGGGCGCGAGCAGATGTCCTCGCGCCGGTACCAACTGGTCATCTTCGACGAGATCAATTACGCCATCCACTACGGCATGCTGGACGTAGCGGAGGTGAAGGAGGCGCTGGCCGGCCGCCCCGAAGATGTGCACGTGATCCTCACCGGCCGCAACGCTCATCCGGACCTGGTCGAAATGGCCGACCTGGTTACGGAAATGAAGCAGTTGAAGCACCCCTTCGAGGAAGGGGTGCTGGCGCAGCGCGGCATCGATTATTAGGCTGTGGGCCGTGGGCTGTGGGCTGTAGGCGCGGCGTCTGGGGGAGTCGAATCCGCAGCCTACAGCCTACAGCCCAAGGAGACACTGTGGCCTGGTTCAGGAAAGAAAAAAAACCGCTGGAGTCGGCCGAGGAAAAGCGCGTCCATACCGAAGGTTTGTGGACCAAGTGCGAGAACTGCCGCCAGATTATCTGGAAAAAGGACCTGGAGACGCACTGGAACGTCTGCCCGCGCTGCAGTTTCCACTTCAAAATCGATGCCCGGACGCGCCTGCAATTGCTGTTCGACGGCGAGTGGGTGGAGCATTATTCCGGCCTGGCCTCCAGCGATCCGCTGCAATTCAAGGACCTGAAGGCCTACCGGGAGCGGCTCTCCCAGATGCAGAAAAAGACGGGGATGAACGACGCGGTGGTGGTGGCCGAGGGCCGGCTGGAGGGCCGGCCGGTGGTGCTGTGTGCCATGGAGTACAACTTCATCGGCGGCAGCATGGGCGCCGTGGTGGGCGAGAAGATCACTCGGGCCATCGAGTTGAGCCTGGCCAAGCGCGTGCCGCTCATCATCGTGTCGGCGTCCGGCGGCGCCCGGATGATGGAGGGCGCGGTCAGCCTGATGCAGATGGCCAAGATCAGCGGCGCGCTGGCACGGCTGGACCAAGCGCGCGTCCCCTACCTCAGCGTGCTGACCGATCCGACCACCGGCGGCACCACCGCCAGCTTCGCCATGCTCGGCGATCTGAATGTCGCCGAACCGGGGGCCCTCATCGGCTTTGCCGGCCCGCGGGTCATCGAGCAGACCATCCGCCAGAAGCTGCCCGAAGGCTTCCAGCGCAGCGAGTTCCTGCTGGAACACGGCATGCTCGATGCGGTGGTGGATCGCAAGGACCTGAAGGCGTACCTGGCGCGGGCTCTGGAGTTCTGCACCTGGACGTCCGCCAAGGCGGGCAACGCGGCGGCGGGCGCCCCGCCGCCGCCATGACTTACGCGGAAACCGTTTCTTACCTGCTCACCGTCGGCCAAGAACTGCGGGGCGTCAAGTTCGACCTGGCCAACGTCTCCCACCTGCTGGAAGCGCTGGGCCATCCGCAGCGCGGCTGGAAATCGGTTCACATCGCGGGCACCAACGGCAAAGGCTCGGTGGCCGCCATGATGGAGGCCGTGCTGCGGACCGCCGGATATCGGACCGGGCTGTACACCTCGCCCCACCTGGTCCGCGTCAACGAGCGGATTCGGGTGGCGGGGGAAGAGATTTCCGACGCCGATTTCGCCTCGGTTTGCGGCGACGTTCTGGCCCTGGTCGAACGGTTGCTGGCCGAGCGCGCCCTGCCGGGCCACCCCAGCTTTTTCGAGTGCCTGACGGCGACGGCCTTCGAGCATTTCCGGCGGGCGGGCTGCGACATCGCCGTGCTGGAAACGGGCATGGGCGGGCGCCTGGACGCTACCAACGTGGTGCGGCCACTGGTTTCCATCATCACTCCCGTCGATTTCGACCACGAGGCCTACCTGGGCCACTCGCTGGGCCAGATCGCATTCGAGAAGGCGGGCATCATCAAGGAACGCGGCGTGGTGATCGCCGCGCCGCAGCGGCCCGAAGCGGCGGCGGTGATCGAGCAGGTGGCCCGCGAGCGCGGCGCGCGCCTGGTAGTGGCAACGGAGGTCCAAGGTCCAAGGTCCAAGGTCCCAGGTCACCAACCGGCCGACCTTGGACTTTGGACTTTGGACCTTGGACCCCTGCGCGTGGCGTTGCCGGGCCGCCACCAGGTGGAAAACGCCCGGCTGGTGGCGCTGGCCGTTGAGCAGTTACGCGAGCTCGGACTGCGCATCGGCGACGAGGCGCTGCGCCAGGGCCTGGCAGGCGTGCGATGGCCCGGACGCCTGGAATGGGTCCAGGGCCGGCCACGCCTGCTGCTGGATGGCGCCCACAACCCGGCCGGCGCCCGCGCTCTGCGTGCTTACCTCGAGGAATTTCGGATTTCGGATGTCGGATTTCGGATTTCAAACGCCGACAAAGAGGGCAATCCGCAATCCGACATCCGAAATCCGAAATTGGTTTTGTTGTTCGGGGCCATGAGGGACAAGGCGGTGGCCGAGATGGCCGATCTGCTGTTTCCCCTGGCCGGCGCCGTGGTCCTGACTCGGCCGCCGCAGAAGCGCGCGGCCACCACCCAGGTGCTGGCGCAATTGACAGCGCACCTGAACCGCCGCATCATCGAGTGCGAGGACCCGGGCGCGGCGCTGGCCAAGGCCCGCGAACTGGCTGGCCCCGATGGCACGGTGGTCGTCACCGGCTCGCTATACTTAGTGGGAGCTGTTAAGAGTTAAGAGTTATGAGTTAAGGCGCATCTGCCTTTGGAGGCCAATTCTTAACTCTTAAGTCTTAATTCTTAACTCTTATGAGGTACGCGCTGGGCTGGCTTCGCTCGATGCTGTTCACCGACGTTCTGATCTATCTCGAAACGGCGGTGATGGGCACGATTTCGCTGGCCGGCTCCTTGTTCGATCCACACGGGCGCTTCCAGCACCGCTGCGCGCGGATCTGGTCGCGGATGATCCTGGTGACCAGCCGGGTGAAGGTGCGGGTCCGCGGGCTGGAGAACATCGACCCGCGCGCCACTTACATTTATTGCGCGAATCATCAGAGTCTTATGGACATCCCGGTGATCTTCAGCAGAATCCCGGCCGAATTCCGGATACTGGCCAAGAAGGGACTGTTCTCGGTCCCCTTCCTGGGATGGCACCTGCGGCGTTCCGGGCACCTGGAGGTGGACCGGAGCAGCCCGCGCGGCGCCCTGCGCAGCTTCGAGCAAGCGGCGCGGCAGCTTCGCCAGGGCGCGTCGATTTTCTTTTTTCCCGAGGGCGGGCGGAGCGACGACGGAACGCTGAAGCCATTTCGGCCCGGCCCCTTCCTGCTGGCCATTAAAGTCGGGGTGCCGATCGTTCCGGTGGCCGTCAGGGGAACGCGAGAAGTGCTGCCCATGGGGTCCATGTATATCCGGCCGGGCGCCGTCGAGCTGATGGTGGGGAAGCCGGTGGCCACCGCCGGCCTCAGCCTGCGCCATGCCGACCGGCTGACCGCCGCGGTATACGACCAGATCGCCGGCTTCCTCTTAGGGCGGGATCAGCGCAGAGACGCGGAGGTCGCAGAGAAGAGCCCGACGGCCTCTGGAGACTGATAACTCTCGCGCGCTGTTTGAAGAGCTGGTGCGGTGGGCCGGGAAGTGACAAGTGACGAGTGACAAGTGACAAGCGGGTGGTCGGCCACTCGTCACTTGTCACTCATCACTCGTCACTACAGGAGGACGAATGATTTCGCTGGATAAGCGAGTGGCGGTAGTGACCGGCGGCTCACGCGGTATCGGCGCGGCCGTGGTGGAGATGTTCTCGAAAGCGGGCGCCCGCGTGGTTTTCAGCTACCAGACGAACCGCGAGGCCGCCGCGCAGGTGGCGGCGCGCTGCGGGCCGCCGGCCGTCCCCTTCGAAGCCGACGTGGCCCGCATGGATGAGGCCGAGCGCCTGATCGGCGAGGCCGTGCGCCGCTTCGGCCGCCTCGACATCCTGGTCGCCAACGCCGGCATCTGGAACCCCGAGGACGCGCCCATCGACGATATGACCGAACGGCAGTGGGATGAGATGATCGACATCAACCTGAAAGGCGTGTACACGGTCACGCACTATGCCGTGCGGCAGATGAAGAAGCAGAAATCGGGGCGCATCATCGCCATTTCCTCCACCGCCGGGCAGCGCGGCGAGGCCTTCCACGCCCACTATGCGGCTTCCAAGGGCGGCATCATCAGCTTTGTCAAGTCGCTTTCCACCGAGCTGGCCCGGCACAACATTCTGGTGAATTGCGTGGCGCCCGGATGGGTGATGACCGATATGGCCGCCCCGGTCTTGCGCACCAAGACGGAAGTCAAGAAGGTGATCTCGACGATTCCGTTGCAGCGCATCGCCAGGCCGGAGGAGATTGCCGGCCCGGTGCTGTTCCTGGCCGGCAACCTCGCCACCTTCATCACCGGCGAGATTCTGAACGTCAACGGCGGCGCGGTGCTGGTGGGATAAGATAGTGCGGAGTGCGGAGTGCTGAGGGGCGAATGTCCTCGCCGGTTCTTGTAGCGGCCGTTCTGTTCGGCCTTGTCGCCGCCGGGGCCAGCCAGGCCGAGGGGGAGGCGGTTTCTGCCGCCCAGTCCGATCAGAAGCCGCGCGACATCCTGAACGCCGCCATTCAGGCCCTCGGCGGGAAGGCCTTCCTCGGGGCCAAAAACATGCGCGCCGAGGGGCGCGCCTTCCAGTTCGGGCGCGACGAAGAACTACAGGGGCTGGCTCGCTTCACCGAGTACCAGAAATTCCCCGACAAGCTCCGCCAGGAACTGGGCAAGGACAAGGAAGTGGTCGTCGTCATCAACGGCGACAAGGGCTGGGACAAGACCTTCCGCGGCGTCCGCGAATACCCCGAAGAGGAGATGCACCGCATCCGCGAGAACCGCCTGCTCAGCGTGGAAAATGTCCTCCGGTTCCGGCTGAATGAGCCGGGGGTGACGCTGCGCTACGCCGGGACCGACTTGATCGGCAACCGCCTGGCCGACCTGGTGGAAGTGGAAGACGCCGACAACCGCCTGGTCACCATTGCCGTGGACCAGAGCAACAAGCTTCCCGTGCGCCGCCAGTGGAGCCGCCGCAACCCCAAGACGCGCCTGCTGGAGAAAGAAGTCGAACTTCTGGGCAACTACCGCAAGCTCGGCGATATCCTCACGCCCTTTTACAGTATGCGGGAACGCGACGGCCAGAAGATCTTCGAAGTTTTCCTCACCACCGCGGCCTACAACCAGAACTTGCCCGATTCCCTGTTCCATCGGCCTCCCGGCCCTGACCGCCCCGAACCCGGCCGAAAGAAGCGCTAGCCCACAAAGATCGCAGAGCATGCTCCTCGCCCGGTGTTGAAAGACACCTCTTGATCCGGCACCCTGGCAACGTATCGTGCCGGCGGGAGCCGGCGCTACAACAGGTGCTGGATATCGCGGGCGGCGTGGAGCACGCGGACGATTTCCAAGGGGTCCCTGTCCGGGCGGTACACGATCAGGTATGGGCCGACCGGCCAGAAGCGGACCGGTCGGGCGGTGAGGTCCGGGCGCAGATGGCCCTTCAGCGGCATCTTCGTCAGCCGCCGAATTTCGTCATATATTTGTTCGCGGAGTCGATCGGCGGCGTCGACATTGTCTTGGGCGATGAATTCCCACAACTGGGAAAGGTCGGCCGCTGCCGCGGGAGAAAGGACGAAGCCTTTCATGCCAGGTCTCGGCGCCGTCTGCGGCTCTTAGCCCGCAGGTGGTTGAAGAATTTCTCGCCGGAGATGCCCTCCCCCCGCTCGAGCTGTTCGAAACCCGTGTCGATTTGCCTGCCGATTTCCGCGAGCCGCCGCCGCCTTATTTCATCACGTTCCTGAAGCAGGCGTAGCCCTTCGCGAACCACCTCGCTCGCCGAGTAGTACATCCCGCTGCGCAGCTTGCTGTTTACGAGTTTCTCCAGCTCCGGAGTAAGGGAAACGTTCATGCTCCGCTCCTTGGCTCTGTCCTTCAGGCGCAGTATAGCAAATAACAGCCGTTGGCGGTTACTGTTATCACGGCGGCACCCCAAGGCGAGTGCGCGTCGCCGTCATCTCTGGAAACCTGCGCAAATCTGCGGCTGCGGCCTCCGCTCAGTGGGCGGATGCAGCAGCGGTCTTCAGAACGCCATCCGCCACACGGCTCCCTGACGGTCGCGGCTCTGTTTCAGCACTTCAGCGCCGGTTTTCGGCCTTCCGGCGATTCCGGTTTGAAGTTCCTCCGGCTTCGCTGTATCATCCAGCCCGCAACAGAGAACAGAGCAAGGAGCGGAAATGGCCTGTCCATTTTTCTATCCAGTGGAGCCTTTCGATGAACGGCGCTGGAGCCCGCGGCCGCAGATGCCGCTAGGAGACCCGTACGACGGGGAGTGCCGGGCGGCCGCCGGCTACCGGCCGGGGGAGCAGGACCTGCGCAATCTTTGCAACATGGGCTACGCGCGTGGCAACTGCCCGCGGTTTCAGGATTCGTGCGCCAGCGACGCGGCCCGTTTCAGCGCCGCCTCCGACGATGGCGAGACCATCACCATCACCTGGGTGGTGGAGCGGGACCACCGGCCGGCCGCCTACGGCCGGCTCGAGTACTCGAAGGCCGCGGGGCGGTTTACGGCGCCGCCCGCCGATGAGATTCTCAACCGCCAGGCGGCCGCCTATGTGGGCGCGTACTTGCGGCGCAAGGCCGCGCCGGCGGCGGCGGGCGGGCCGTCGCGCCGCTGAAACCGAGCTATCAGCTATCAGCTATCAGCCAGAAGTGCAGTAGCTGAAAGCTGAAAGCTGATAGCTGATAGCTGAGACAGACATGCTAGAAGGCAAGCTGGTTCGGTAATCCCAGGCGGAGATGGTCGAGGTGGTGCTGCCCAACGACGCCAACCCCTTGGGCAACGTCCTGGGCGGCAAGGTGATGCACCTGATCGATATTGCGGCCGCCATCGATGACCGAGGAAAGCCGAAGCCCATCCCTCCCGTGATCCCCGAAACCGAAGAGGACAAGCGGCGGTACGAGCAGGCCGAAGTGCGGCGCCGCCACCGGCTCGAGCACCGGACGCGGCCAAGAAAGTAGAAGGCGGAAGGCGGAAAGCAGCAGAACCATCGCGCTGGCTTCTGCTTTCTGCCTTCCGCCTTCTGCCTTCCGCTTTAGCCCTGGCTGCCTCCCGCGGTGCTGGCTCTGGCCTCGTTCTCCTTGAACATGTACTTTATGTTGGGCTTGTACAGGAGCAGGTTGGGCTCGTGGACGCGGTTCACCTTGATGCAGCTCTTGTCGTACCACTCGATGACCCCGCGAATCTCCTCTCCGTCCTGCAACACCACCACCATCGGCGTCCGGGACTGCATCTGCTTCACGTAGTAAAAATTCTCCGCGTTGGTGGATTCCGGCGGCGCGGGCTTCTTGCGGGGAGGCCGCGTCGTCATCTGCTCTTTGATCTCGTTCAAAGACGGACGGATCAGTTTGCGGTTCACTATGATCTCCTTGCTCATGTCTTGGCTCGTACGCTTGTTTTTTTTCAGGCTGACGCCTGGAGACAAAGAACTGGGGCCCCGCCGCAAAGCTCCCTAGAAACTGGAGGCTGCTTACGGCCAAACTAACACAGCAGCGAACGGGGCGCAAGGGGGATGCCGGACGTGCCACCCCGTCTCCGCGGCGCCCGCCAGAAGAAGTGATGAGTGACAAGTGCCGAGTGACGAGCAAGCAAGACCAAGGTTCCCCCAAGGCGCCCTGTTCGTCACTTGTCACGCATCGCTGGTCACTGCCCCCGAACGGACTCTAACGACATGGCCAGTGCCTCGAGTGCCACCTGCTTGTTAATATTGCGGCGGAGCAGGCCATCCAGCTTGTCCAGCCGACTCGCGGCCCGGACCAGCCACTCCCAATCCACCTGGCCCGCGATCCTGTTCAGTTCTTTCTCCAGATCCAGGTTCCGCAACGGGCGGCTCAGCGTGCCGGTTTCCCGGCCCACCACCAGGTACAGGATGTCGTGTAGCAGACTATAGAGGAGAGCGAGCAAATTTTCAAGGGATTCTTCGCGGGTCTGGGCCAGGGCCTGGGTGCGGCTGAACAGGCCGGAGAAATCCCGGCGCTCGATGCCGCCGCGAACGAGCGCCAGCAGTTCGCCGCGCCGCCGGCGCGATTCTTCCAGGTCCAGACGGCGGGCGGCGCCGGGACTGCCCTCCGCCAGCCGCGCCGCCAGCCGCTTTTCCTCCAGGCTCCAGGGCAGCGGCTCCAGCAGCCGCTCCACTTCCTCGCCGGCCAGCGGCCCCAGGTGCAGCGGAATGGCGCGGGAGCGGATGGTGGGGAGCAATTGAAAGTAGGAGACGGCGGTCAGAATCAGCAGGGTGGCCGGCGGGGGCTCCTCCAGGACCTTGAGCATGGCGTTGGCCGCCACCTCGTCCGTACGGTCCGCTTCATCCAGGATGAACACCCGTTGTCTGGCGCGCGACGGACGGTACTGCGCCAGCGCCGCCAGCCGCCGCACCTGGTGAATCGAGATCTGGCGGGTCTTGCCGTCCGGCGGGAACACGAACACGTCCGGGTGCGTGCTGAGCACCAGCGGGTTATCGCGCCGTTCCTCCAGGGAGAGGCGCGGGCGTTCGGCCAGCAGCGGGCCGAACTCGCGGTGCTCCTCGTAGGAGTGCAGTCCGGCAATGGCGCGGCAGTTCGAGCAGCGGCCGCAGAAATCGGCTTGTTGGCGCGCCTGTTCGTCCTCGCAATTCACCGCCCGCGCCAGCATGATGGCCAGCGTGTACTTGCCGACGCCGGCCGGCCCGGTGAAGGCCAGGCTGTGCGGCAGCCGCCCGGCCCGCAGCATGCGCCGCAAGGCCTCCACCACCGCCGCATTCCCGATGTATTGCTCCCAGCCCATGTGAAGAATCAAGAATTAAGAATTAAGAATTAAGAATTAAGAACTGACTGGCCGACCGCAGGATGCGCCGCGTGTTCCCCATTCTTCATTCTTCATTTTTAATTCGTTCCCAGACGTGGCGCCACACGTCTTGCTGCACCGCCTGCTGCGGCCTCTCGCCGTCGATCACCAGGACGCGGCCCGGCTCGCGGGCCGCGATTTCCAGGTAGGCTCCGCGCACCCGGCTGAAGAACTCCAGGCTTTCGCGCTCGAAGCGGCTCTCATCGGCGGCGCCGGCGCCCGCGGCATTGCGGTTGCGCTCCAGCGCGCGGCGGATGCTGGTGGCCGGCTCGATGTCGAGAATGAAGGTCAGATCGGGCTTCACGCCGCGGCAGGCGATCCGCTCCAGGTTCTCTATCACTTCCCGGCCCAGTCCCCGGCCGGCGCCCTGATAGGCCGCCGAGGCATCCACGAAACGGTCGCACAGAACCACCCGGCCGGATTCCAGGGCCGGTGCGATGACTTCGTCCACGTTCTGCGCGCGGGAAGCGAAGTACAGCAGCACCTCGGCTACCGGCGCCAGCCCAACCGTAGCGGAATCGAGCAGGATGCGCCGGATGGCGTCGCCGACCGCCGTGCCGCCCGGTTCACGCGCCCTGGTCACCGGCCTATTCAGAGCGCGCAGCCGCTCGGCGAGCATCTCCAGTTGGGTCGTCTTGCCGCAGCCGTCGATGCCTTCGAAGGTGATGAATCTGCCGCGTTTCCCGGCCATCGGAAGCCACAATCATAGCATGCCGCAATTCAACCCTTTGAAGCGGAGTGGGCAGCCAGTTTAGGGCGCGGTGGTTTGCGGATTGAGAAGCGATCGGCGCCCATACCCGGTGTGGACGCTCGGCTGAACTAGGGGTAGTGGCGGTTGTCTGAGCGTCGGGAAAGGGAGCCTCGATCCGGACCGGCCGGGCAGTTTCCCCTTCCTGCCCACAGTGCTGTCCCGCTCGTGACAAGCGGGGCGGCCAGCGCGGCGATTACTGTGGAGGGGTCTTCTTCTCTTCCTCGTGGTGCAGCGACGCTTTGAAATTCCGGATCCCCTCACCCAGACCCTTGCCGAGCTCCGGGATTTTCTTGCCACCGAATATCAACACCGCGATGCCGAGAATGACCAGCAACTCGGGAATTCCGAGACGGAAGGGCACAATAACCTCCAGGACTGGATTCTTGGCTATTGTAACCCAGAAAACTAAAAAAAGGCCAAAATGGTAAACGGAGCCGGGGGACCTTTCCGGCGTATTCGGAGTAAAATACCAGCCATGATGCAAAAAGCTCCGGACGGCCAATACGAACTGGTCTTGGAAAACCGCCAGGTCTTGACCATCTTCTTCGTGGTGGTGGTGCTCTGCGGGGTGTTTTTCGGGCTGGGTTACATCGTGGGCAAGAACACCATGGG
>Ga0315279_10001991_pt1 | contig 32051 bp, 23 predicted proteins | sample YL17G06_20_MG_FD_203694 | JGI IMG/M metagenome (GOLD analysis project Ga0315279, IMG submission 203694) | Sediment microbial communities from Yellowstone Lake, YNP, Wyoming, USA - YL17G06_20 | ecosystem: Environmental > Aquatic > Freshwater > Lake > Sediment | place: USA: Wyoming | collected...
GCAACAAGCTTCATGTCCGCTGTGTGCTCTTCGATCTTGATGGGACCCTATACGACTCTCCTGAATACAGCAAGCAACTGGAATCAGAGATATTGAAGTATGTTTCAAGAACCCTTGAGCTGGGAGAGACTGAAACAAGAGCACTACTGACTCAAAGAAGAAGGGAGTTGGGCACTCTAACTCGCACCATTCAGAGTCTCGGAATTGACCGCAACGCTTTCTTCCAAGCACTAGCGGATCGAATCTCGCCAAGCCTCTACATCTCAAGAGACTCTGAGGTTCAGGAGACGATCAGGGCGCTCAGAGAACAGGGGTTCAAGACAGGGCTGGTTTCGAACAGCGGCCGCCCATTGGTGCTAAAGATCCTGGATGCCATCGGTCTTGATAGGAGCTTGTTTGATGTCATAATCACTAGTACAGAGGCTGAGCCGAAGCCTTCGCCTCAACCTTTCCAGCTAGCCACGGAGAAGGTTGCCTGTTCTGTGGAGGAGATCGTGTACGTGGGAGATAGGGAGGAAGCAGAGATTCGGCCAGCTAAACACTTTGGACTTAAGGCAATCTTACTCAACAGAGCTGGGGCGGCACAGGGCACCTCAGCTGATCTCGTGATTCGCAACCTGTCTGAAGTGCTCAGTGTGCTGGAGGTGGGATGAAGCGAAAGTTCCGAGCAGTGCATCGTTGTCGACTGTAAGTGTAACTTGTGACGATCATCCAAGAGGTTCTCGTCCTAGAAATATCGCGACAATCATCTAGTTATCATCATCAGAATTGACTTAATTAGGATGTGACAGTCACTAGCGCAGGTATTTCAGGTGCACACCACGCCTCACAATTCCATCCCATCAAGGGGCAGGCTGGGCGATCTCTTCCCGCATGACGGGGATTCGCTCAGCTATTCCTCGTTGGTGCGGTTTTGGCGTAGGAGCATCAGAAATCGAAGCTGGGGAAGACTGAGTACTGCCGAACGGGGGCTCTACCGGTGCGCTCTTTGGGTCGCCAAAGCTAGGGGCAAGATCACCAACACGAGACTGATGGTGCAGACACTGCGCGTCGCATTGAAACTAGGCTTTCAGAGCCGCATCGCAAAAGCCGGAAGAGCCAGAGCCATGATGATGTTTGAGAAGTACGCGAGACCGGGAGGAGTGTTCAGCTGGGCCCCACGAATGCGCGAATGGCTGTATGATCCCAAGTACATCGTGTACCTTGGCGCATTGGAGGTGAACGCGTAAGATGAACAAAGATCAAGGAATCGGCGCCGTAATCCTCGTCGCCAGCATAGTTGGAATTGTCGTTTACACGTGGCTTCTCATCACCTACGCGATCCTAGTTCTCCAGATCACCGCGTTCATTGCAGTTGCACTTGTGCTCATCATCGCAGCTTGGATAGGGTGGACGATGGCAACGACGCCCCCGCCCGCCCCCCTCGAGCCCGAGCCAACCACGCAGACTACGGCGTCAGGAAATTCCAGAGAGAAATGACCACAGACTGTGACGTAGCAGAACCCAACCGAGGTACCCATCGATGTTCTTACCGAAATTGAAAGTCCGAGGCTCCAGAAACGAATCAGAGAAACCGTTGACAGAAATGCAATTGTTTGAGCGTGTCTTCGACGGTGAGACAAGAAATGGAGCGATTCAGATTCTGCAGAGCGTCGCGAAGCAGAACGTGGTCGTGAAGCAAGGAACTGGCAGTGGCGAGTTCGAAAAACAAGTGGGAATGCTGTTAAGCTTGGGGCTCGTCAGGAGCGTTACGACTCCGGAAGGAGCATCCTGCGAAATCACCGAGACCGGGTCCCGATTCCTTAGAGAATATCAACAGTCCGAACATGGCACGAGTCCAAGTCTTAGGATCGAGCCTGACCGTGTGCTCGCTGGAATCATCAAGGACAAAGTTACGGTTGTCATACCTACGCTGAATGAGGCCGAAGCCATAAGGAAGACCATAGAGGAGGTCAGCGCAGAGGGCTACGAGAACATCCTGGTCATCGACGGATATTCTAATGATAGGACGGATCAAATAGCTCATACGAATGGTGTGAAGGTGGTCTATCAGCACGGAGCCGGCAAGGCCGGAGCTGTGAAGACCGCTCTGGAACGTGTAGAGACGCCATACGTTGTGTTCATGGATGGGGATAGCACCTACGATCCGAAGGACATATGGCGTCTACTGAATCACAGTGAACATTACGCCCAAGTGGTAGGCGTAAGGGACAGGAGGCATATCCCGTACATCCACAGGTTCGGTAACTGGGTGATATCACAGACATTCAGCCTCCTTTTTGGCGTCAGGGTTTCAGATGTTTGCTCAGGAATGTATCTCCTTGAAACCGAGGAGGCCAAGAGCTACAGCTTGGAAGAGACCGGCTTCTTGGTTGAGGTCGAGTTGGCCGCGCAGTCAGCGTCAAGAGAGAACCTAGCAGAGGTTCCGATAACGTACAGACCACGAATTGGTGCAGGGAAGCTGAAGACTTGGAGGCACGGGCTGGCAATCCTGCTTGCAGCTTTCAAATTGGCGAGGCGATACAACCCGATACTACTCTACTCAATGCTCTCGGGGCTGTTGCTAGTCCCAGCGTCACTAATCTTGAGCTGGGTCGCCATGGAGCGATTGACACAAGGAGTATGGCATTCTGAACTGGCCTTGTTCGGAGTTGTCTTACTCATGGTGGCAGTTCAGGCTTCCGTTCTGGCGAGTGTATCGATACTGATGAAGCATGTGGAAGCAAGATTGACAAAACAGATTAGGAATGGCCGAGGCTCTGTGTGAGCCAGTTGCCGGAGCGAGTTTCAGATGAGTAGACCCAAGGTTGCGGTTGTAGGCGGTATTGGATACATTGGATCAGCACTAATGAACCATTTGAACTGCGACTTCGACGTGAGAATTATCGACAAAAGGCCGCTTCCCGACATGATCTTGCCGAAAAATGTGGAGTATAAGAGCTGTGACATAGTCGAATATGCACAATTGCAGGATGCAATTAGGGGGGCAGAAGTGGTCATTCACACGGCCATTGTGCAGATACCTCTGATCAACGACCAGAAAAAGCTCGGGTACGCAGTTAACATCGTTGGAACCCAGAATCTGTGCAAAGCAGTTAGCGAAACTGACTCGGTCAAAGGTATGGTCCTGATCGGGTCGTGGCACGTTTTCGGGGAAAGAGGATTAGAGGGCACGATCGACGAGGGGTTCGGCTTCAGGCCAGACGCCGTCCCAGAAAGAGCTCATCTTTATGCGTTGTCGAAAATAGGCCAAGAAACTGTCACAAGAATGTACTCGGAGATGTCAGAGAAGGCCTACGCTATCGTTCGCGTTGGAACAGTCCTAGGAGAGGGAATGCCGGCGAAGACCGCGGCGAACATATTCATAGACAAAGGTTTGCAGGGCCAATCCATAACTCCCTATTCACAAGATATGCATCGACCAATGCTATATGTGGACATTGAAGATGTTTGTGAAATGTGCCGATTATATGCGTCCAGAATATTAAACGGAAATGCGAGCGACCTTCCTCGCGTAGTGAATCTATTTTGGCCCAAACCAATCACAATACTGGAGTTAGCAGAGGGCATCAGAGATACAATAGTGAGATTGTCGCACGGAGCGACCAAGCCTAGAGTCGAGGTAATAGACAGAGGGGTATCAAGCGCATTCACAAACAAAAGTGGTGAGAGAATCGTGGTAAACATAGAAAGGGCTCTGGCGCTAGTGGGTTCCGGCAAGTTGACGGATCCTTGGAAGTCGATCGAAAGAATCGTTCAAAGTCGTATGAAGGAGGCTGCCAAAGGATCGTGAAGGCACGTCTAGGACAGACCGACAAGGCAGTAGCTTGTATTCGAGGCCACGTGCATAGGTCTTGCTGCATTCTATAGCCCAACTTCTGCGTTCACTGCATAGGCGACACATCTATCACAAATCCTACTGAATAGTACGCGGTTACCCATCCTCGCTCAACATGGTGTCATGATGGCCAGCAGTTCCAAAAGGAGACTACTCTGGGCTTCCTTTCTATTCCTGGATAGCGATTTCCACAAGACGTCGCGTATTGAAGTCTTGAGACACCTTTCAGAACAAGGGTATGAAGTGACACTCCTTGGAGCATATTCCGAGACGAAACCATCGTCCGAGAAGATGGGAATCCCGGTCCTGTCCGTTCCGGTGAGAAAGATACCCGTGATCTCGTATGTCGTCCTCGCAATATCATTGATTGTTCTTCTTCCACTTCTTGTTCTCGAATTAAGGCCAGATTTCATAATCGCTGAGCCACACTTCGGAGCGTTTCTCGGTCTATTATCAACCCGAGCGATTCCAAGATCTATCAGGCCTAAAATTGTGGTAGATATCAGGTCTACTCCCGTCGAGACGAGAGGATTACGTGGATGGATCGAAGTCCTGTGCTTTGACATTGCAATTCTTGTGGCCAGAGACTTGCTAGACGGAATCACCACTATCACTGACATGATGAGACGAGAGATCTGCGCCAAGTTTCACATTGACGCGCAGTCCATAGGGGTTTGGACATCGGGCGTGTCCACAGTTCTCTTTGCTCCTGAAGAACGGACTGCGAGATCAAAGGAATTGAGAGCTGAGATGGGGGTGGATGGCAAGTTCGTGGTGATGTATCACGGAGTGCTTACCGCGAACCGGGGAGTTGCGGAAACAATTGCCGGTCTGCGTTTACTGGAAGGCAAGTACCGCAATATCGTGTTCTTGGTTCTTGGAAAGGGTCCGGCGCTCTCAAGCCTGATGGCGGCTGGTCAGAAGGAGATCAATGAAGGTCGAGTCATTTTCCATGGGCCGGTAGACTACCAGGAGGTCCCCCAGTATATTTCTGCATGTGATATCGAAATCGTTCCCTTGCCTGATATTCCGGACTGGAGAAGTCAGAGCCCCCTGAATCTTCTAGAGTGCCTTGCCATGGGAAAGGTTGCGGTCGCAACCGATGTCCCGTGCAACAGAGAGATAGCAGGCAACAGCCCATGTGTCATCTATGTCGCCTCTGCTGATTCCGAGGAAATTGCAAAAGCAATAATGCACGCCTTCGATGAGAGAGACATGCTAGACAAATGGGGAGCATATGGAAGGGCCATGATCAGAGAGAGGTACGATTGGGCGGAAGTTGCAAGGAGTCTCAATCTGTACCTTTCGAGCCGTCTCTGATGCGCGTCGATGACTTGCTGGCAAGACGAGCCACGACGCTCTCGACGCTCCAGGTGGAAGGAACGACGGCTGTCTTTTCGGGCATATAGCTGTAGGGAGTATTCATGTTCTCCGAGCCGGGTAAGTCTGTTTTCATGCTGAATGACTCGCGAGCAAGTAGAATGTAGGTTGGGTTGCCACGAGAGTCTGCCTGCTGACTGCAACGTTTCCGCCGGACACCATGGGTGGAGTAGGAGAAGTAGCGTACAATCTCCAGAGGTTCCTAATGCGCTGCGGAGTTGACACCTTTGTGATTACAAGCGGACAGACTAATCCTGCAGATACTAACATCTTGAGGATTCCTTGCGGCAAAACGTCATTCGTTCCGCTGAGTGCCACGTACTTCTTAAGAAAAGTCAAGAAAATGGATTTTGATGTCATCAACATTCAAGAAGAAAGCGGCTTAGGTGTCGTCCCATTCCTGTTTGCGAGAAAAGCGAGAACCAAGATTGCCACAACGCTTCACACGTCCTACATCCAAGAGGCCAAAGCGCTACGACCCCTTGTTGTCGGCGGACATACTCTGGCTTCTCCGACTCGTGATGAATTTGTGAGCAAGTATCTGTTGACTCCCGTGAAGTTCCTCGGCGCTTATGTGGACTCGATGGTATCGGACAGAGTCATAGCAATCTGCAGAAAGACAATGGAGGACTGCAGAATAGAATTCAGGATTCCGCAAAGCAAGATGTCGTTGGTGTATAATGGAGTAGATATCGATAAGTTCAATCTACAAGTCGAAGGATCTGTTGTCAGGGATTTCTACAAGCTCCGTGATAGGCCCGTGATGCTATATGTTGGACGTAGTGAGATTCGAAAAGGTCTCCTTCTGTTGCTGTGGTCTCTGCAAGGAATCTTGTCTGAAGTCTCAGATGCAAGGCTGATTGTTGTTGGGGCTAACATGCCTACGGAATCGATGAATGCGTTTCTTAGTCATCTAGGCATCCAAGAGAATGTCATTTTTGCTGGAAAGGTGCGAGAGGACTTATTGCCTCAGTACTACTCAGCGTGCGACCTTGTCGTTCTACCATCAACGTACGAAGGACTGCCGCTTGTTGTCCTAGAGGCCATGGCTAGCGGAAAGCCCGTCGTAGCATCCAGAGTGGGCGGAGTTCCGGAAGCAGTCGAAAACGGCAAGAACGGCATTCTCTTTGAATCTGGTGATGTCGCGGAGATGGCAAAGAGCATTGTGTTTCTCCTGCGGAATGGTTCTATTCGGAGAAGGATGGGCGCGAGCGGGAGGAGAATTGCAGAAAGGAAATTCGACTGGGGGATAATCGCAAAACAGTACCTCAAGGAGTTTGAAGATCTCTGCTAGGAATACATTTTCGATGTTGACTACGCGTGACGAGAGTGTGTTCTCCCAAGGGATTTGTCGGCATGCCTGGTCGATGTAGATGAGAATCTGCGTACTCGCTCCAGAATTCATCCCCGTCTGGGGAGGGGCAGGCACCTACACACGTGAGTTGGTTAAGCACTTGCCAAAGGCCTATGATATTCACGTTGTGACACCAAAACGCGAGAGCTTCGGCACTGGGGAGGGACAAGGATTCGACCATGATCTGCGCGAGGAGATCAGCAGCAATGTCCATATTCACTACGTATCTAGTGCAAGTGACACCTTCTTCTACAATGCGAAGTTTCAATACGCGTGTTTCAGATATGTTCCAGAGATTTTGAAACAAGAGCACATTGACATCATACATTCTCACATGTCTCACATGCCCGATCTACTATTGCGACTGAGAGCACTCAGAGCGCCCACAATAGTGACCCTGCATAACACCATCAAGATACAGAGATCCGCAATAAGACTCTCAACTCAACCTTTCAGCTCCCTAGAGAGATCCGAGAAAGCCGTATATCTGCTGTATCCGGCCTTGAGTTTCGCCGAGGAAGTGTATTTGCGTGGGTCGAAACGGTGCATTGCTCCATCCCAGTGGATGAGAGAAGAGCTGCTGCGGCTTGCTCACCTTTCCAAGGAGTGGGCAAAGAAAGTCATGGTCATTCCGAATTCGATAGATGTAAACGAATGCAGAAAGGTAGCTAGTTACGGCCGAAAGTGTCTGCCAGAATCCTTTGGGAACAGAAGGATAGTATTGTACTGTGGTCGGTTGATGGCAAATAAGGGCACCGACCTGTTGGTTGAATCCATTCCAGGGATTCTCGGAGAAATCGGTGATGAGCTCTTGTTCGTCTTCGCTGGTCCTGGGGAGTCAAGCCGTTACGCTGCAAGACTCAAGCAATTGGGAGTCTCTGCGCACAATTTTCTTTTCACTGGCCCGATCTCGAGAGCAAGATGTCTTGAAATGATGGGTTGTGCAGAATTGTTGGTCCTCCCAAGCTTCCTGGAGAATTGCCCCTACGCGGTTTTGGAGGCCATGGCATGTGGGGTGCCAGTTGTGGCCAGCAATGTGGGGGGAATACCCGAGATAATTGAGAGCGGCCAAAACGGCATGACTTTCCCTCAGGGGTCTTCTGCAGAATTGTCAGAGAAGGTGGTTATGCTGCTCCAAGACAAGGGTCTTCAACGCAGATTATCACGAAAAGCCCTGCAAACTGTCTTTGATCGGTTTTCATGGTCCTCCAATCTGAACAAACAGATACAGGCATACGAGATGACGCTAGATTGAATGATGCGAGCCGCTAGATAATGTCCACCAAGGCTTCCAAACTTTACGTTATCCTTGCAGCGGATACCGAGGACAACCATCCTAACTACGTGCCAGGGTGGTGGCGCTTTGGTAGCGACTATGACACGGATCCTCCACGACTTAGATTCGATTGGACCAAACATGTTGAAATGCTTTGGGACTGCTTCGAGTTCGACGACATGAGATTCAAGGTCAGCTGGTTCATCAGGTCCGACCCTGCAGTGAGTGACCGCTGTATGCATGCCATGAACACACTGATCGATCGAGCTAGGAATGCCAAAGACGAATTGGCCATACATATCCACACACTTCGTCGTGACAACCACTCGAAATGGGTCCAGTGCTTGCGACAAGATGACTGCAAAGCTGTGGTGTCAGAATCCCTGGACCTATTCAAGGAGTACATGGGAACAATTCCAGAGTCTACGAGAATGGGCTGGAACTTCATGAGCAATTCGACAATGCAACAACTGGAGACTCGTGGGGTCTTGTACGATGCCAGTTGTATTCCTGGAATGCACTCGCAGTTGATGTATGGCCGAAGGGACAACTTCTATGACTGGAGCAAGGCTCCATCCTCACCTTTCAATCCCAGCTACCAAGACTACCAGGTACCGGGAACAATGAAAATCCTTGAGATTCCGGTCACAACCTACCCATACAAGAATCGAAATGCGAGCGCGCGGAATGTTTTTCCTAGGTGGATGAAAGCCGTCTCGAGCCTCAGACACGTTACCTCCGTTGGCGCAACTGTGAGTCAGTTCCCATTACTTTCTCCAGCAAGGAGACTCTTGTTGGGTAATGATTTCCTTATCTTTTCGGCGTGGAGAAGTAATGCTGACTTGGACAACCTTCTTCTATCAAAACTATCAGAATCTCGGTTGAACGGATGGTCCTACATTCTAGGGTGTTTTCACCCATGCGAGGTTATGGACCCTATCAGTGGAAAGCCCAATTTGAGTTACTTGCGAAATCTGCGCTTTGCGTTGCACAGAATCACGGCACTGAAGGATGAAATTGACGTGGTGCCAGTGAGTGTCTGCGAGTTCGGACGTGCCTACCAGCGCGGTTCTCTACGCGAATAGGCATCCTGGCTGGTTATCAGTCCACATATCTGCAAGTCTTATCGCAATCCAGCCATCGGACTCCCAAACACCGCTTTGGTGCTGAGAGCATAGTACTGAAGAATTGTCCAAGCGACAATCTCTACTACCTACGCAGGAGCAGCAACGATTCTCAGGGCAAATCCTACTACCCGACAAACCTGAATGATGGTGATTCTGCTACACGCATAATACAGTGAAAAATTCAATCCCTGTATCCCAATGTCTTGAGAACGTCATTGGTGTTCTCCTCAATGGTGGATATCTGTTCCTTTGTAAGCCCCTGTCGCCATTTGTAGTTCATATTGGGAAGACACTTCGGGATGAGGTTCTTGTAGCTTTCAGGGAAAGAAAGCTCGCAGAAATCCAATATCCGTCCGATCTCCTTTCTTGTATCCTTAGTTAGGTCCTCGTACCGGACCTCCATGTATCTCTTGAAGATGCCCTTGTTAGCCATTATCTCCTCGAAGTTTCTCCTCCACTGTCTAGCCGCGAGCTCAACAGGATCCTTCCCCTGCTTCTCCCATTCAGAGACCTTCTCTCCGAGCCACCAAACCATCGTGTCATGCCACCATTCAACATTCAGATACGAGTTTATGACCGCCCTGCCGTCCCTGATCATATGAACATAATAGGCATCAGGGAACATCCTGTTCACCAATCTGAGTCTCTGGGTGTTGGCCGTCCGTTTGTTGATGAAGCGTCTCTTCCCTGTGACCTCTAGATGCATCTTCATGAGATCCTTCAGCTTGCGCTCCATTCCCTCATCATAGTCCTCCTCGGTCATTCTTCGGCCATCATCAAACCCACAAGACGCATAGATGTCCTCCCCTTCGCTCGGCCTTAGGTACGGGACCGTGAATGAGCCGAACCGTGTCGGTTCGATTATCTTCTTCTTCATGTACTTGCCGACCCCTCGATAGTCAAGAAGCTTGTGAAAACGAAGCCAACCTTTGGACCCCGGATACTTGTTGCTTAAGACCGAGAACCATGCCAACTCAGGATGGATCGCTAGCAGTTTGTAAAGAATCGTTGTGCCGGACCTTCCGGACCCGATAATCATGATTGGCGCCCTTTCGTCCATAGACTAATCACGGATCTCTCGTGCCAGTGGTGAACCCTCAAATATCTCTCTTTTGTCGGAGGCAGGACAGTCAGACAAGTCACTGAGGGTGACTACTCTCTTCTGGAGAGAATCTCGGAGTAGGGCTGAAGCAGAATGATCGACGCCATTGAACGTGATACTAGAACGAGAAGCAGTCGGTTTTCGAGATGAGCGCCCAGGCGTATCTCAAAGGATAACTGTCGCTTCCATTGGTGTCTATTCCGTCACAATGAACCACACACGGTATGTTGAAAGGCCAAGGAGTCAGTACACTGGATGGCGTGTCGGGGGTCGCTGGCATACAAGGCGGTAGCGAGTTGAGGTTGCCAAGAGCACCTATGGCGTTCGTTGCTCTATGCAATATTCCTGTGCGGGGAGGCCTCATCTTCGGTTTCGGTTTCCCGGTTTCATAACTCTCTGCATGACCTTCGCAAGCAGGTCTCGAAGCTATCGATTCACGCGACGTCCGACAGAGTCCGTGTCGACGATGTGAAGGTTGCTTGCTCTAGAAGCTTCTCATCAGTTCTCTAGTAGAGCCGATCAGAAGTGGACTAATTGGCCTCGGATCTCCACTCAGGAAGAGATTCCCATGAACATTGACCGCCCAGTCCGCAGCCTGCTGCGAAGCGAGGCTTTCTCTCCTGCTCAAGCCTCGTGGAGTTTAGGCGTAGGAGCATAAGGAATCATGTACTTGGTTCATACGCGAGATCCCCCACTAGTCCCGTCCTTGCACACGAGAACACCCCGATTCCTTGCATCGGGAAAGTTACATGTTTCTGCAATATGCATCTCCTTGAGTTCGTACATCTACTTGAGAGAGTTCAATACTGAGTGACGGGGAAGAGTAGCTCTGGATTGATCGTGCTATGGCGAGGGGGTCGTTCAGAGCATCGAAGAAGCCATTGTTGTCACGAAACCACGGCCCACCGAGTCGCGAGGAGGGCTGAGCTGGTGACAAGCGGCGGCCTGACGAGCGCACCTACCAAGGCACGTGTGACGGTTGGAGTCGTCGTGAAGGACTGTGAAGGAACTATCTTGGAAACCGTCAAGAGCATATTCGCACAGAACTATCCCCATGAACTGATGGAGGCAATCGTAATTGATGGGGGCAGCAGAGACAAGACGCTGTCTGTGATCACTGAGGCAGTCTCAACTACAGATGTCCTTGTTAGGATTTTCTCGGACGGGGGCCGAGGGCTTGGCTACGCGAGACAGATGGTCGTCGATGAAGCTCATGGAGATTATGTGATCTGGGTCGACGGCGATGCAACGATCCCGGAGCACTATGTCTCAAACCTGGTTGGGTTCATGGAATGCCACGCACGGCATGGAGGTACTCGAGGCACTCAGGAGGCGAACAACGAGAAGGACTTGCATAATAGGATCGAGCACGTGTCTCTCGCTTTGAGGAATGCTGCTCGAGACATCTTCGATACCAACGGCCAGATCTTTCGTGTCGAAGCTATAAGGCAGGTGGGCGGGTTCGATCTCCAGATCAAGAGATCAGGAGAGGATGTTGATCTCATTCTGAGAATGATGAAAGCCGGTTGGTCATTCTGTGTAATTCAGGTGAAGTTCTATCACAGAATCGGTTCATGGAAGGAAGTCTGTAGGAAGAGAGTGCGCAGTGGCTATGGTTACCACTATCGCCTCCACAAGCACACTGTTGTCACACCGTTGTTCTATCAAATCTTACCCCTCATCTTTCTGGTGGGAATCAAGGACGCCATATCTGCATACAGGCTGACAGGGCGGAATGTCTCTTTTCTTTTGCCATTTTGGTATTGTGTCATATGTATGCCATGGTGTATTGGGTTCTGTGAGAGTCATATCGACGGTTATGGTCATGCTTGAATCTGACAGGGTCTCGCGGGAGACAAACATCAGAACGAGCGCACTGAGCTTGATCCAATCCGTCGTGGGCTCGTTGTGAATTGATGAAGGGGGCAGACCTCCGGTGGTGCTCGAACGGGACTGTGTGCACTGGGGGCAGTGGAGTTCTCACAATCGATATATCTGGAGTTCTGGTTCCGTGTCTACTATGCTACGATGTTCGCCCCGAGGTTGTTTGAACTTCCTTGGATGTGACATTGCTTTTCGTTCAGCAAAGACCCGGAACATATAGTTGCCTGACGCGTTTTGTTCTGAAACCAGTTGTTCACCGTTCGTGAGATGGGGCTTGTGAGTTCTCCGAGAGGAAGCTTTATCGTCTCAGATCATGCTAAATCGTGATCGAATTGCGTGAACAGGTCATGTCGTGTCTGGCTTCTGTTCGCTGAGTGCCCGCGGGGTGATCTCATTGGATTACAAGGACCCACGAACACCCGTTGCAGCCCTTGTCTTGCTGGCTCTGCTCCCTGCGACAAGCGCGTTTGCTTCTTGGACGGGCTGGAAGAGTATGCTTCTTATTGTTTTCTTTGCAGTCGGTCTCACCGCATTTGCAGTCGTTCTGAAAGGGAAGGCACTCCGCCAAGACTTGATTTTCATAGCCTTGATCTGGTCTATTAGTCTGTGCCTACTTCTCGCTTCGGTGCTTGTGTCGAGCAATCTTCGGGGGCATGATATTCATAACGAATATCGGATATCGAGCGAGGTTCTAACAGCGCACAAGTGGAATTTCGAGGTCAGCGATCTCTACAATTCCGTGGTCAGCATGACCCTGCTGGTCCCAATGCTGACAATTATGTCAGGATCGGACGCGCTGACTGTGCACATATTATTGCTGCCTCTGATCTATTCAATAGCTCCAGTGGTCCTCTACAAGGTATGTAGAATTGGTCTATGTCCGCGAACGTCGTTCCTTTCTACTCTGCTCTTCATGTCTTTCCAAACCTTCTATGATGAGATGACCCAGCTCGGCCGCCAAGAGGTGGGTGAAGTCATTCTCCTGTTGCTGATCTGGTTGCTGCTGTCGGGGGAGAAGAGCAGCCGACACAACATGGCACGAGGAGTGATTGCCATCCTACTGACAGTCGGACTTGTCACGTCCCACTATTCACTTGCTTTCATCTATTTGGCATTCATCGTGTTTTCTTCTGTCATCTCCCTGATCGTCCGAAGGACGGTTGCTTTGGCGAATTCTCAATTAGTTCTCATGACAATAGTGGCCACGTTATCTTGGTATGTGTTTGTCGCGGGCGGGGTGGCGATACTTCAATTCAACCAAGTATCCGCCAAAGTGGTCGAGGGGGTGCTCGTGGACTTCTTCACCCCAACTTCGAGACCAACGGGCGTCCTGCTAGCATTGGGACTTGTTCCGGGAATGAGTGGGATTCTGCACGAATTGAACAGGATCACTCAGTATGTTGTGCAGTTCTGTCTGATTCTAGGAATCATTGTATTCGCACGCAAGAGGCAAATGACACGTGCGGAGAGAGAGATGTTGCCTCTGATGATGATGGCATTTGTCTTCCTTGTCGCCGCGGTAGCATTGCCCTTCTTCGCCAGTGCGCTTCAACTTACACGGATATATCATATCGCACTTTTGTTCATTGCACCCTGTTTCGTGTACGGCGTGGAGCAAATTGACTCGGCATCTAGGCGGATAGCATCTTTTGTGAAGCGATTCCTATGCTTCCGAGTGCGTTTGCCCGGAAGTCTGCCCACAGGCGTTAAGGTCAAATGGGTCTTGGCGGCGACTATCTTATTCTCCTATTTCTTGTTCACGTCAGGATGGGTTTGGACTATTAGTCTTGACAGACCCGAATCTGTCATTCTCGACTCGGGAAGAATGCGAGGTTCCGGTGATCCATATCTCGTGGCTTGGTACTACGATGATCTGACAGCACTTCCAGACATCATGGCCGCCCAATGGGTGAGACAAGGCCTCGCGACCGACCGAGCCCTTTGTGCCGACGTAATAGCCAAATTCAATGTCCTCACCTCCTATGGGGGATTTCCGAGAGAGGGACCAAATTCCGTTAAGACAATTAGACAGGCTTGTGTTCTCGCGAAGTCATACGTCTATCTTAGTGAGTATAACAGCGTGGGAGGATTCCTATATGACGAAAGGCGATCTGGCTTTTTGGATCGGTTTCCAATCTCAGATATCTGGTCCAAGCTGATTGTGAAGAATAGAGTTTTCTCGGATGGCGCTGCCGTTTATGTTTGAGCGTCGTGTCTTTGCAGTTCTTCAGCAATAGGAGTGAGGGTCCGTTCGATTCTGGTTGCAGGGGGGCATTCAAGAAGAGAAGTAGTAGGTAAGGTCCTAACGTCATGCTTTGAGTGCTCTATTGTGTTTCCGTGTATTCTCATGCGACGCACTTCGCATTGGACGAGCTTCTATCGACGAAATATCTGACTGTGCAAGCCGGAACTTTTCGCAAAGCAGGAATCAACAATTGCCGGGCTGCTCCGTGTTCGAAGAATGCCAGTCTCTTAGAGAGTGTACAGTCATAACATTGGGCTGATGTCCTTGCACGCTCGGGGCTTTCGTGCAGTTCCGAGCAATTCTAACTAGGCATGGTCAAGTAGCGTCGGTTTCTGTCTGCCAGAAAGACTTCGTGCCTTCCCACATTGATTCTTGCCCGAGTCAGAATTGATGTCTGGAAATGCTGGCCGTCTTAGTGTCCAGCAACTTCGGTAGTATCAGGCAATAGCTTCGAGATAATCTACGTGCGGCGGAGGTTCATTAGAATGCTCAGATCTCTCGGTCCATATCGTTCATCTTGTGTCAGTTGTCATCATCGTCGCATAGGATGGAGTTGTCCAAGATAATCCTGCAAAACAGGAATGACTTGCGCCTGTGTCGATGGATCCTTGATGTTCCATCCAGCATCTTTGCTTGGATCAAGTGAATAAGAGTAATATTGCCAACCAGCGATTTGTTGCTCAGTCATTGTGTCCATGACGATCTTAAACCAGCTCTTCCAGTAAGTTTGGGTGACTTGCTTGGCAAACTCAGTGTTCATCCAAGGTCTGTTCCAAGAGTGTATCTTCGCAGCAACACTGACCAATTTCCAGGCGACGAATGTCGTGCCGTTTCCATAACCCTTGGGAAGATACTTTCCGTGCCACGTGAAGGAGTCATGCCAATAATTCCCGTTCGGGTCCCAATTATTCATTGGAGCATAGATGTGACTCACCCAAACCACATTTGATTTGCTGACATCTACGGACTGCCCTGTAATCTCCTCTTCAACAGCGTTTCGCAGTAGGGGAATCAGTTTCAGGTGTGATCGTGTCTCGACGGATTCGATTGCGGAGATTACTTGCTCGTTGAAGGTCTTGTAGTAATTACCTGCCAATGACGCATCGGGCACCAACGGTTCGTTCAACAGTTCAAACACCACGTTAGGGATGTCTTTGTAGCGATCGGCAATGAAGCGCCAGGTGTTGATAAGGCCGGTCCTCTCCTTAGCTGCGGTTCCGTTGAACACACCAGAGTATGCCCTTAGGCTCGCCGCTCCCCCATCCATCCAAACCTGATTATTACCTGAATGCGATATCGCGGGAAAAGCCCATTGGGGCGGGGGGTAATATCCTGTCCAAGCATACAGGCATATTACTACATACACATTCTGTTGGACAGCCAGATTCACTACGTAGTCCAAAGGAGGAATTGGGGGGTGCACTCCTCGCAACGGTGTAGATATCCCAGTAACAAGATACTGTACATCTATCCCTTGGGACGATTCATTGTACGGCTGAATCAATCCCCAGTACACGTTGTTCACACGAATCGAGTTGAATCCTAGTGCCTTGACTGCCTGTATGTCAGCAGGCGTAAGTGGTTGCCCAGCACCATAGGTCAAATTGACACCATGCAAGTCGAATGTCTGGCCGCTTTCATCGTAGATGTTGAACCCAGACGTTTGAAGCCATTGAACAGTCTGAGGGTCGGACGCAAAGCCGGAAGGCTGCACTATCACAATTGCAACGAGAACGATGGAGAATGCGATCATTTGTGTTCTTCGCACGGTCTCTTTCCTCGGTTGTTACCAACCGAGGCGGCGAAGACGGATTGACATAGTGTGACTACAGTAGCTGGATGTCAGTTACACCGACTTCAGGCTAGCTGTTTGATCAAGCGAATGTTCCCTGCCTGACTCCTATCGCAAAGCAAACGTCAGCAATTGCAACGACAGTGGTTTCTCAAGGCGACCAAGCTTGCTACGACTGTCGTGTGAGGGATGCCCACTCGTTTCAGCTTCAGGCATGACCCATACCACTCTTGCTAGGTTGTCCTCGGTCATGTCGATGAGGATTTGGTTGCTTGGTCCAAGGTTGCTGAGTCTGGACGGATTATCCTTGAATGAAGGATAATGATTCGCACCCGACCAGTCCTAGGCCTGTACCTTTCATTCGAAAGACGAAGGGTTAGTCCAAAGGATGTGGACGTATAGCAACAACACTATTGCACCATTGTGGCTACGAGGAAGGGGCGCACCCATTCATGTTCTGCGAGGGTGCTACAGGCGAAAGCCCTAGGGATGTGTCACCGTCTCCAGTGAGAGTTCGGATTGTCGAATGTTTCCGATTTCTAGTAGTATCCGAGAGCGCGTAGTCTCTCCTCTAACATCTTCTGTTCCTTGTCAGAGAAAGTGGGCGCCTCACTCGCATCAGAGACCTTCGATATCTCCAGCCGCTTCTCCCAAGCTTCGATCTCTCCTTTCAAACGGTGGTATACCTCCGAATACTGGTCCCGATTCACTTGTATTTCGCCTTCCCTCAGGGAGTACAGTTCCTCCTGTCCGTTCCCATACTTCACGAGCTTGAAATCAACGTCTCGGACGAACCTTCTAAAGTTCCTGTCTTCGGGGGATATTGCGGAGGAATACATTGCCAATCTCGACAACAATCCTTGAGACGGATAGTACTCTCCGAATGCATAACTGCCACTTTCTTGTCTCTCCAGCGTATTGACCAGCGACTTTGTCCTCGTGTCCTCTGACGATCGTGCTCCTGATATGTCTAGTATCGTATGGAAGATCCTTCTAGTCTCAACTGGTTGCGCTATTCTTCGTTTTGCCGGAAATACTCCAGGATACCGCGCTACGAGTGGCACACGAATGAGGCTTTCATGCACACTCAATTCGTGATCAATCAGGCCATGGTCGCCCAGGTTCTCCCCGTGATCGGCCGTGATCATCAACAATGTCTGATCCAAGATATTCTCAGTCCTCATGAAAGATAGGAGATCTCCAAGCTGGCGGTCAAGATAGGAAATGACGGTGTCGTAAAGCGCGCCAAATCCTCTGAATTCGCTCGGCGTGAACTCTGCTCTGGTTGCAAGTTGTTTCCACTTTCGGTTCATAACTGTCCGGGGATCCACACGCGCAACAGTTCCTCGAGATTTGTAACGAGTGATGGTTCTTAGCCAGTTCTCCCTTGTTTCTTCAAGGAAGGCCTTGAGCGACTGATTCGGTAGGCCGTGAACATATGGATAGTGGGCGTTGATCAAATTCACGAAAATGAAGACCGGTATGTTCGTGGACCGACTTTCTCTCAGAATACTCTTGATTAATGCTATTGAGAGCGCCGCCTTCTCCTTTCTCAAAATGAAACTGTTGTAGAACGCGGCCAGGGTCCCTAGAGCAGGTAGATTCTTCATTCTAGAGTCGGCGTATCTTCCCATGATAGAAGAAGTGTCTATCGCGTAAGATCCATGAAAGGACTGGAAACCCTCAGCCAGAACAGTTCTCGCATTTATCCATGCATCATTATGGCAGACCGCTGCCGTATGATAACCTACACCAGACAGTATCTGCGACAATGTTCTCACGTCTTTCCTCAACGCCGAATCCCACGTGACTGCTCCATGCTCTGACGGGTAGAGGCCGGTGAACATCGAGGCGTGCGATGGTAGAGTCCAGGGCGCTGCGGATATGGCGGCATCAAATGTCGTGGATTCTTTGGCGAGTGATCTCAGATTTGGGGTCGTGTCCTTCCCGTAGCCATAGCACGACATCCTATCCGCTCTCACACAGTCCAGAACGATAAGCAGTACGTTAGGCTTCAATTCAGCTACCTTCTCGGCGCATGTCATCAATAACTGTTCTTACTCCGAATAGTCTGGGCTTCTGTGGGCCCTAATCCAACCCACTTAGCCCACTCGATGATATTTCTCGTGCCCTCTGCGCAAGTCGTTCGCGGCACCCACCCAAGAGTAGACTTCGCCAGTGCGGAAGAGAACATCGTGTGGCATGTCAAGTTGTCATACAAGACATTGGACATTGTCTCATACTTTGCCAGGAGTGCTCCCATGTCGGAAACAGGGCTTTCGTCGATTGTGGACATGTGTTGCTCTATTCGTTTCCTCGTTGCGCCGCGGACAAACCTTGAGCCCAATACAGCCGCCAATGGTATTCTCGCTAGCAGCGTCAACAGCTCACGTGATCCAAGACTGTCACGACAGGCGACAGCCGAATCGGCACAGAGTGACAGTAATTTCCTGAAACGCAGAGCGCTTAGATGCCCGGCCGGAAGAACGTTCGGCGAATTCTGAGTGAAACTTGCAAACTTGGAAACGTAATCCTTCCACGCAACTGTCTCTTGATCGTTGTTGATTATGAATACTCCGCCATCTGCTCTTTCATCCTCAATCGCAAGCAATACTGCATCCACGACATCGTCAACGTACACAAGGTTAGCAATGCCTTTCTTGTCAACCAAACTCGGTCTCCCGTGCGTGAGCCTCTCCATAATGTTGATTGCCCAAGGTTCCGAGTACGGCCCGTATATGAGCGTCGGTCTAAGGACAACGCTGGGCACATGCTCGGCGAACTTCATCACGAGCTTCTCTTGCGAGATCTTACCCTTCTCATACCAACTGCGGCTGAGCCGGTGCTTGAATCGATGTGACTCATCGGCAATGCTGCTGTTCTGTCGAAAGCCATGAACTGCGGCTGTACTTATGTGAATGAACTTCTTGACTCCTTCTGCCTTAGCCGCTTCTAGGAGATTTCGTGTTCCGGAAGTGAATACCTCCATTGCTGTTCCCGTGTCTCCAAATGTGTCAGGTCTGCCGATTGCGCAGTTCACGATCGCATCGCATCCCTGCACTGCCCGTGTGGCCTGATCTTTGCTGAGCAGGTCGCACTCAACTAGCTCGACCGGTAGTCTTGCGAGTCTGGTGGCTCTCTCCGGTCTGTGGAACGTTGCTCTCACAGACATATTGAGATCAAGTGCCAGTTTTTCCGCGAGTCGGGTGCCTAGGAAACCAGAGGCCCCAGCAACAAGTAGCCTTTTGTATTGTGAGGAGATCGACCAACCCCACTTCAATACTTGGGGTCTCTCCCACGGATAGGGCAAGTCTTGCGCCCTTCTGTAGCAATGTTCGATGAATATCAGGTTCTTTGTCGCATCCTCGCCGTTGGCTAGGCAATCGTCTGGTGCGCCGCGGATGAAGGATTCTATTTGGCCTGCGAAATATGAGACATGTGACCTAGGACTGCCACTTCTGATGCTCAGATCTTGATCCTCGGTTTTGACGTGAATTTGATTTGTGTCTGATTCGTCGATTACGAGCCAAGAGGAATCCCCTTGGATCACCATTTTTCTTCCCAGTTTTCTTGCATAGCTTAGCTCAATATGACAAGGGATACGATCCCGATTCCATTTAACCACGAAATCAACTTCACAATTCGACTCGATTCGTCCAAGGCTGTCGTCTCTATAGGATACAAGTTCCCAGTCGCTGCCAAACAACCAAGACAGAATGTCAAGCTTGTGAGACCCCCGATCAATTAGGACACCACCCCCGGATTTGTCCTTCTGGAGCAGATAGGATGAGCTGAAGGGCCATGAGAGTGTCCCTCCCTCCTTGCAATCAATGCGGCGTATTCTGCCAAGAGACTGTCCCAAGAGTGCCTTGACGGTTCGATAACTTCCAAACCGCCGCTTGAAAAAATTGATCGCAAGACGAGCACCAAAGCGTCGGCTAGCATCGATCATTTCTGCTGCGCTCTGGCTCGTATTGGCAATCGGCTTCTCACATAACACTCCCCGGCCAGCTCGCAAGAAATCTGCCGAAATCTTGGAATGAAGGTGATTAGGCACAGCGACGATTGCCGCATCAACCTTGCTTATCACGGCATTGTAATCGTTCGCTGTACTTCCGCCACCATATTCTTCTGCCGCGCGTCTTGCATTTGATGAATTGACATCTACGAACCAATCAACTTTGCAACTCGATACCTGCTTTAGCGCAGGAACATAGTATTGTTGCGTCACCGCTCCACATCCTACGACCGCGAGTCTCTCATACCGACTCAAGGAGGGCTCCTCTTCGGCGTCTCTTGATGGGTGTTCCTCAAATGGCTTCTGGCACCCCTCATGCTTGTTCGCCATAATCTGATCACAGATGATTCGCCCGATAAAACATACGAGATGATCTGAGATTCTCGTTCCCACGGAGGAAACGGTCGCGGTCGATACTCACAGGAACAGATTTACTGAATGTGATTCCTGGACGCCTTTCTAGTACAGTTATCAGTAGGATGGTACACGATCTTCTCGATGCGGAAATGCAACCAATTAAGAGTCAGCGAGCGCGTAGAGGACTACCATTCATTGTGCTCCATACGCGTAGGCGATAGCGGGGATGAGAGTAGGCATCATCGGACTCGGCAAGATGGGTATACTCCACGCAGGAATAGTAAACGCATTACCTAGCAGTAAAGTTACAGCTATCTGCGAGAGCGAAGGGATGCTCACCAGATTGGCAAGTAGAGTTCTACCAGGCGTCTCGTTCTACAGGCACCCCGCCGAAATGGCAGAGGAAGGGAATCTGGACGCCATCTTCGTCGCTTCTCCAATCCACACACATGTTCCAATCATCCGAGAATTGCTCAGAAGTAACGCAAGAATTGGCATCTTCTCAGAGAAACCATTGGCCACCAACGGGACCGAAGCGCGGGGGATCGCTGATCTGGCAAGAAGGCAAGGCGTTGTGAATATGGTTGGATTCCAGAAACGATTCTCGCCAGTGTTACGGCATGCAAAGTACCTCTTGGAGAAGAGAGCGATAGGCCGGCTGCAGTTCATGAGATGTTACAGCTACGCTTCGGACATCTTTCGCAAAGGAAGCGGATGGCGCTTCAAGAAGGGAACCGGCGGCGTTCTACTCGATCTGGGCCCGCATTTGCTGGATCTTCTGCTCTGGTACTTCGGAGAGCCAGAGGTGATCTCGGCGATTGAACAATCATACTATTCATCAGAAGTCGAAGACTACGTGCACGCAGTTTTCAGATTCGGGGCCGACTTTGTTGGTAGCTTTGACGTTTCTTGGAGCAAGAGGCACTATCGACTCCCTGAAATTTCAATCGAAGTTCAGGGAACTGCGGGGTCTTTGTCAGTGTGTGACGATTACGTGAGGATACAAGCCGATAAGTCAGTTGAAGGTGTAATCGAGGCTGGAAGCAAGACATTCCAGAGAGCTGCATTTGACACCGGCGTGCAATTCCTTCTGGCTGATCCCGAATACACAGTAGAGGACATCCACTTCCTTGATGCCGTGCAGAATCGGACAAAGGTCGAGCCAGACTTTCAAACGGCAGCGGAAGTCAGCCAGTTAATAGATCAGGTACATCAGGTGGCGTCTCGCTCGGAGTGCTAGAAATGTCCAATATATTTCCGACTCTTGATAAATTCCTACTTGGTGATAATCCATTCACAGGAGTGGATCACCTCTCTCAAGAACGCGCTCGCGAGAGACTAGCCCGACTCGACACGAAAAAGATCGTGCAGGTTATTGATACGGCGTTCGCAAATGGGGCGCAAGGGTTGGCGTTCTCAACAACACCCATTATCTATGAGGCGCTTAGGGAAATGAAGAGGAGAGGAGATAAGATAGATTTCGGGCTCTACCCACTGCTTCCCTACGCACAGACATACGTGCGTACTGCAACAGAAAAAGGGTTGTTGGGGCTCGCCCAAGAAGTGCTATCGAAACTGAATTGGAAGGCCAAAGCAAAGACAATAGCTGGAGGTGGACTTTCACTCGCTACGTTTGATCCCAAGCGAGTACTAAGAACCTATATTGACGCAGAGCTAGAATTGCTCTCTAACAACGCGCCCGAGAATGCTAGAGTGAAATCGATTTTCCTGCACGAGATCATCACGGACCTGGCCATCTCCTTCGATGCAGTGGACTTGATCCAAGGCTATGCTAATCACATCATGGACAGCTACCGTGTCATGCCAGGGTTCGAGACGCGAAACTTCCCCAAATTCGTTGATTTCGCGCGAAGATGCGAACTGAAACTCGATCAGATCAGCATACTCACACCGTTCAATAAGGTCGGATTTCAGATGAATCCAAGTAGAGAAGCATGCGAGGAAGTGCTTAATCGATCCGTAGGTGTGAACATTATTGCGATGAGTATCTTGGCCTCAGGCTACATCGATCTAAGTAGTGCTCTGCAATACTTAAAGGGACTCGGAGACATCAAGTCATTCGTGGTGGGTGCATCGACCTCAGCGCACGCGCAGGAGACCTTCTCGAGAATGCACACAATTTTCGCCTGAATGTGAGGTGAAACTTACATGAGGCCAGACACAGGCGGAAACGCGAAGAGATCATTCCGCAGATCGTCTTGAAATTAGTTCGCGAATGAGAGATCAGATCGCGATAATATCGCATCCGCCTGTGTGGCGCCGCAGTAATTCTGTCATCCAAAGTTATTTGAGTTGGTAGTTGTGTCATCCGATGAGCTGGCCACAATGGCCCAGAAGGCAGCGCGAGGGGGGCTATTCCTATTTGTTGGGAATGCCATCTCGACCGTGATCTTGGCTATTGGCACAATCATCGTTGCACGTCTTGTCGGACCATCTGGCTATGGCCTCTATACAGTGGCTCTTGTCATCCCAGTATTCCTCGTGTCTCTTTCTGACGGAGGCATGAACTTTGCAGTTGTCAGGTTGCCAGCCCGGCTAAGATCCGAAGGCAACTACGCCAGAGCAAACATGGTCCTCAGGCTCGGATTACTAATCAAACTCACAAGCAGCACGGTCGCCTTCCTGATCTGTTACGCCTTCTCAACAGCTATCGCAGCCATCATGTTGAACAGACCGGAGTTGGCGGGCCTCTTGCAGCTTGCTTCCCTAGTGATACTATTCCAAGCGATTTTCGATGGAACAAATAACTCCTTCATCGGAAAGGATCTGATGCAGTATAGCGCTAGGGCCCAGATCATTATGTCGATTCTCAAGTGCACCCTTGGGCCTGCGCTTATCTTGATTGGCTTTGGAATCGGAGGCGCGATTTGTGGATACGTTCTTGCTCTAGCCGCCGCAGGGCTGACAAGTGCAATAACCCTCTTTGGGAAAAGCGCGCACTCTTCAGAGCAGACAAGCTACTCAGTGTCAAAGGAACTCCGTGGACTCCTCGCCTACGGTCTACCGCTGTATTTTGCTTCGATCTCTAACATCTTCATGACCCAGTATCAAGGTATTGTGCTTCCTCATTTCGCGAGCAACATTGAGATCGGAAACTTCAACGCGTCCTGGAACTTCAATGCTCTTCTAATGATTCTCACGTATCCCATTTCAATGGCGATTTTCCCCATGTTCTCGAAGATGGATCCCAAGAACCGGAGTGGCGAACTCGCAAGAGCGTTTCATTTGGCGGTCAAGTACTCTTCGCTGATAATGATTCCTGCGTCCGTCGCAGTCATGGTCTTCTCGCGAGAACTTATCTACCTAGTCTACGGCAGTGCATACTCGCTTGCGCCTCGATACTTAGTCTGGATGTCCGCGATCTACCTCTTGGCAGCGATTGGCTACACGGTTCTCGGCAACTTTCTAAACGGGTTGGCCGAGACTAAAACGGTTGTAAGGATGAGCGTTCTAGCCGTGGCGCTCTACGTGCCCCTTGGTCCAGCTCTTGCGTTGCTTTGGGGACCATATGGGCTTCTGGTTGCAGACATTCTTTCCACCGCGACTTCGGTTCTCTACGGGATCAGTCACATTTCAGCTAGGTTTGACGCTCGGCCTGACTTCAGGGTTAGTGGAAGAATTCTCCTCGCTGCGTTGGGAGCAGCTGTCCCAACAGTTGGGTTGATTCAATTTGACGGATCGGGGATTGGCGTATTCAATCTAGTCGGCGGGGGATTGTTGTATCTCGCCCTCTATCTTACTTTCGTCCCAATTCTGGGCGCCGTGGACAGGCAGGATATTCTCAACTTGCGGAGTCTTCTAGCTGTCACGCCAGCTATCTCGGCGCTGGCAAACCCACTATTCAACTATGAATCAAGAATCCTATCCGCTACGAAACGGAAAGCGAGAGAGGTCAAAGGAACGAGCACACATGGAGTTCCATAGGCCCAGGTAAGTCGACTTTGGCTGTTTCTCGGTCTCTCTGAACTCCACAAGACAAGTAGCCATGCTCAGAATGAACGCGGCTTCTACCATGACGCGATCCAGACTAGCTGGCCGAGAGATCTTGAGGTGTAGTCGAAACCATGAATCAGGTCCCGGCGTTCGATTCTCCATTATGAAGTGTCGTCCAACATGTTGAAAGTTCACATGTTCCATGAAGAATCAGCGTTTGTGGCATTGAGAATTGGATAGATGAGGTCGAGGTGCCAATCCAGATATGAAGTGAATAGTCACGGTCGCATCTCCTAGGAACATACCCTAGAGACGTATTCCAACCGCCGCGATGTGGTTCCGTTGAAGCTTACGTCCGATCTTAGCTCTGGCTCAAAGAAGCCTGCGCCACCCAGTTCGGCTCCGGTAAGCCGAATCCACTGACCTCCAGTCTTATGCTTGCTCGTCGTGATACACGCACTCCGGCGGGACACCCGCATCAATAAGGAATTCCCTGAAGCTGCTGTACAAAGGCTTAGATGCCAAGAAACTCTGTAGGGCAGGTCCAACCTGTTCTCGCACGGGCAAACCACCCCAATCTCTCTCTGCGCGCCTATCAAGGAACAGCGGGAACTCCTCCCAGAAATCCTTCATTCTTGGTACTCTTCCTGTTTTTCTATACAACTCAAGAGCGTATGCTCTTGCTTCATTGACGTGTTCACGCATCCTCTTTTGTCTGTATTCATCGATGCTCATGATCACCCGGCAGGGGTTTCCAGCTGCAACCGAGTCTGGAGGGACGTCTTTGGTGACTACTGAACCCGCACCTACGATTGTATTTCGCCCCACACGGGTCCCTTGAAGTATGATAGTACATTGCCCGACGAAGACATTGTCTTCTATCGTGACCTTACCGGAAGAACAGAGTACGTCGCCATATTTCCACTTCAGAACAGACCAATCGTAGCCATGCGTCAGCACTTGGACGCCGTGGCAGATCACACAGTTACTTCCGATCTCGACAAGACATGGTCTCGTCAAATCTATCATCACGCGACCGAAGAACTCAGTGCCCGCACCCACAACAACCCCTCTTCTTCTCAAGTAGGCCACATAAAGGCCAGATCTTCTCGACAAGATATTCTCTGCCAGTGTTGAAGACAGACTGCTCAGAAGGCCCATGGCATTCACTCCAATACAGCGATAGATTTCCTGCTGGTTCAAGAGCCTTTCCGAAAAGGCCGATTGGTTTCACCGGAGGTTCTACGACGACGATGTGGAGCTAAAGACGCGAGGACCTGCGAGATACGAAATTGGGAATAGACCATGACTGCCAAGCAGAGGACGATCGATACTCACTAAGCGTCACAGAAGTTCTCGCGCTTCATTAAGCTCAAGCTGGACTGCATTGAATTGATTGAGCAGGAATACACATAGTAGGATCAGTACCGTGGTCACTTTCACATCCACTTCACCGGAAAAGCCCTTTAGGAGCATCTAGATGAACATGATTTCGTTGACAACCCGTCGTTCATAAGTTCAAGGACTAGGCTTCGGAGGGCAATCTTAAACTCCCCACACTCGGCACGAGGGATCTTCATGCATACGACATGATGAGCTCGTTCAACTTCAACTAAGCCCCACAGCCACCGCTAATTGAGCCCGCAAACTTCATTGGGCCAGCAAAGCCCGTACTGGAGTTTACACTCCAAACATTGCCGATCATTGCATTAGGCGTGGGACTTGTTGTGGCCGTGGTGTTTGTGGCGCGCAGGAGACCCGGTCCCTCTCCGTCAAGTTGAGCTTAAGCCATCGAGTTTTTCGAAGTCACTGGACATTTCTCTAATCCGACTGGGAGAACTGGATGAATGATAGCCTCTTACGTTTCATGGTTGCCTTTCGATCCCCCGCACCAGAATATTGACACAGCATCCTCGCCGAATCCAGACAGAACAACAACTACGAATCGAAGCTCCTGTCGGCCGTGAAGCGAAAGTAGAAGATCTTTCCTAGAGCCAGAGCAAGTGGTGCTCGCTATTTCTTGGGTTCCCAGAATTTGAGTAGAAAGTAGGCGACCATGCTCGGGACGAACGCCGCTTCCCCAAAGTAGTCCAGTCTTATTGGTACCCATTCTGCCAGCGTATTATACACTAGCTGTGTATCTCTCAGTTGTATTGCGGCGACGTAGCCCCACGCGACAAGCCCGAAGAGGAACATGGTTCTCAAGAACGCAAAAGCGATACGCTCAGCTGTTTTCTCGTCCCTGGCTGTGTTCATGGCAAGCGCGAAGAGTGGCGAGCAATAAGCCTCTTGCGCCGGCCATGCGGTGGTCGTGCTCGCCAGACAGTACGGGGCTGGTTCCGAGAGAAGTGAGACCTGGAGCGGTCATCATCGCGAAGCGCCACCCTCAAGCATGGCTGCTCGACGGCATTCCGCATGGACTCGTCGAACGGAACCCATCTGCCTCGACAACGAAATTCCTAAGGTATGATCTGCCGCCTATTCTGTCCCAGACAGTGGGAATTACGGGGACAACGCGTGAAGTCAAGCGTCTGTCTAGACAAATCGCTCGGATGACTAGAATGCTCCAGCATCGCCAGAGACAGTCAGAACTCTCGCGACGAGCTCCCTGAGCAACACTAGGGTCGGTCAGGTCCACTCCCACTCACCTACACATTCCAGATCTCCTATGCTGGCGGAAGCCGACAGAAGAGCAAAAGGCCGAGTTCCGCCAAGATGGCGCAAAACAACGTCTAATGGAGGTCAGTCCGTCCTATGTTCTGCCATGTACTGCCTCGATCATGATGAGAGAAGCCGGTCACATTGGTACCTAATGTCACGTTACTTCGCGAGTAGGAGTCACGGCGTGTTTAGTCGCCCCGGGAAGTCATGCGCCACGTAACTGATGTCTAATTGGCACGCAAATACCAGATCCCATATTCGATCTTGTTACTTGTTGCATTGATTTTCTGTCTCCCAGTTCTCGTTAGCACGGGCCATCAGGCCCAAGCGGCATCTGGCCCAGATTTGACGGTTGATAGCATTTGGCTGGAGGAGAACTCGGCTCCTGGTAAGCCTGTCGTGCAGGTGGCGCCTGGCGACCAATTTCTCATCGTTGCGTCCATAAAGAATCTCGGAACCGCGACTGCGTCTGGCTACTACCTTGACGTGTACTATGACAGCGACTACGGTCGAGGCGGCCCAGACAACATCGCGCCAGGCGAAACCCAGATCTGGTATGTTGGTTCACTTACAGCTCAAGCAGGTGTGCACACGACCAAGTGGATCGTGGATCCCGATAACCAAATAGTCGAGCTGAATGAAAGTAACAATGAGAAAGATTACACGTTTACGATCGGAGCACAGACCACCACGACCACAAGCACTTCCAACTCAACGAGTATTTTGACGACTCAAACAAGCACAACAACCACCTCCACAAGCACGACTACAACAACCAGTTCGACCAGCACAACCTTATCTCCGGCCACCGTTTCGATCACGTTGACTGCTAGTCCGTCAGGCTCCATAGTGGTCGACGGCACAACCTACACCTCCCAGCAAACGTTCACATGGATTCCAGGAAGCTCCCACACCATCACCGCAAACTCCCCAGTCCAAGGAGATTCAGGAACACAATACGTTTGGGCATCTTGGGCTGATGGGGGAGATCAATCCCGCACAATCACGACGCCCTCGTCGGACACAGCGTACTTAGCTAACTATCAGACTCAGTATCAGGTTACATACTCACAGACCGGCTGCAGTCTACCTGTCTCTATGCCGGCAACTGAGTGGGTCAACGGTGGCGGCTCAGCCGTAGGCGTGTTTCCGTCAACGGTCACGTTCAGTGACGGCAAGACGCAGTGCCTACTCCAAAACGCTTCTCCTCCTGGCCCGATAAACGCGCCCAGCGCGTTGGCTGCAACATACAAGACTCAGTACTACCTTACTGCCGCATCGAGTTATGGCAACCCGACCGGTCAGGGATGGTATGATGCGGGCTCCACCGCAACATTCGCTGTGACCAGTCCCGCCAGTGGCGGCGCTGGAACGCAATACACCTTCACAGGCTGGGCCAGCAGTGACACAGGCGGCTACACGGGAGCTGATGCTTCGCACTCCTCTACTGTTAACAGTCCGATTACTGAGACCGCTTCTTGGAAGACTCAATGGCAGGTGACCTTCGCTGTCAACCCGTCTCCGGGCGGCACGGTTACTGTCAACGGTCAGCCTTCTGCTACGGCTTGGTACGATGATGGCGCTGTCATCAACGTTCAGGCTAGCGATAACACTGGTTATGCCTTCTCATCTTGGAGCGGTGATGTTGCGTCGATAACCCTCGCCAACTCCTCATCCTCATCGACGACAGTCACGATACATGGCACCGGAACAATAACAGCCAACTTACTCCACGATACCACTCCTCCAGTGATTACGTCCACGGTTACTCCCAGCGCTAACGGTAACGGCTGGAATAATGGGCCTGTCACGGTCACCTGGTTAGTCTCGGACCCTGAATCCGGAATCGCTTCGTCCGACGGATGCACGACGACAACCCTCAACAATGAAACTCCGCTAGAGGGAACCGCGCTAACCTGCACTGTCACTAATGGCGCGGGCTTGTCGAACTCAGCCTCGGTGGCGGTGAAGATCGACCTCACCGCTCCAATACTAACGCTGCAATCGCTAACCGTTGAAGCCACTGGCTCTAGTGGAGCTCCAGTCTCCTACACCGCAAGCGCTTCAGACTCGCTCTCTGGCGTCGACACGTTCTCCTGCACTCCGGCTTCAGGTTCGATATTTCCGTTGGGTAACGGCACTGTCTCTTGTTCTGCGACCGACAAGGCTGGCAACACAGCAACTGGTACTTTCACGGTGACCGTTCAAGACAAGACATCCCCAGTCTTGACAGTTCCAGGCGACATAACGGTTGAAGCGACCGGTCCGAAAGGAGCAGCCGTCACGTTCACTGTTTCCGCGCTGGATTCTGTGGATGGCTCAGTGTCCGTTACCTGTACTCCAGCTTCAGGTTCCACGTTCGCATTGGACTCAACACAGGTGGCGTGTTCTGTGAAGGATAAGGCTGGTAACGGCGCTTCGGCATCATTCAAGGTAGCAGTGGTCGACAAGACTCCTCCAGCGTTGACGCTTCCGTCAGACATGACAGTGCAAGCCACAAGTACTAGTGGAGCGGTTGTCACGTTCTCAGCATCTGCTATGGACCTCGTGGATGGTCCCGTGCCCGTCACGTGCACACCGGCTTGTGGTTCAACATTTCCAGCGGGTACAACGAGTGTGTCTTGTTCTGCGAAGGATAAGGTTGGTAACTCTGCGTCAGGATCATTCAACGTGACTGTACCTCCGGTTACTGTCAGGCTTCTGGATGGCAGCGGGAACGGGCTCAGCCGTGGCATTGTGCAATACTATGGCGGCACATGGAAAGCGTTTGGTATCACGGGCAACGACGGAACGGTTAGCATGGCGCTGGCTCCTAACACGTACAATTTCCGGGTCTCCTATGCTGGTGGTACATTCACCAAGTGGCAGAACATTGGCACAAACCCAACAGTGACCTTCCAGATGGCGACGGTGGTGGTTCAGCTGAAGGATAGTAGTGGGAAGGGGCTTAGCGGCGGCGTAGTGGAGTATAACACTGGCAGTTGGGCAACTTTCGGTACTACAGGCAGTGATGGAACAGTTAGCATGGTACTTATGATTAGCGATACCAATTATGGATTCCGGGTCTCCTATGCTGGTGGTACATTCACCAAGTGGCAGAACATTGGCACAAACCCAACAGTGACCTTCCAGACGGTGAGGGTTCACTCAGACAGCGGCAAGTGCACGAGCTACAATGCAGGCGGCTGGCGGACGTTCACGCAGGACATGGAACTCTTACCAGGCACCTACACGTTCCGCTTCAGCGACGGAACAGCGAACACGTCGTATACGCTGGTCGCCGGCGCTGTAATGCACATCCACTAGAACAAACCTCACGGAACCTCTAGTTCCTTTCTTTCTTCTTTCCTAGTTTGGAACTCGACTCTTATCAAACTGATTTTGCTAGTCCTAGGTGAGAACGAGAAGAGTCGGGAAAAAAGCGCATTCTGAGCGACTAGGGCGATTTCGGACCGAATTCACCGTGATTTAATCCGCAATCATGGTGGGGGAGGGAGGCCGTTTCCGGCTCTTCCAGAATAGGGGTGCAATACTGCAAAATGAGGCCATGCTCAGACACGTCTCAATTGTCACGCCGTTTCTCCGAGGAGCGTCACACACGCTTAGTCTCCCCCGGCGCGGACACGAAGCGCATCTGATGCCAGTTGGTCCGCAGAGCCTACGTCCTGTACCTCATCGCGTTTCTGGTCGCTCTGGTGATTTGTCTCCCAAACCTCATCGGCTCGGTCCATCCGGTTCAAGCGGCGGACTCACCCGACCTAACAGTTGATAGCGTTTGGCTCGAGGAGAACTCCAACCCTGGCCAACCTGTCACACAGGTGAACCCCGGCGACCAGTTCCTCATCGTTGCGTCCATAAAGAACATCGGAACTGCAACCGCATCCAACTTCTATCTGGATGTGTACTATGACAGTGACTACGGTCGAGGAGGCCCAGACAACATCGCACCAGGCGAAACCCAAGTCTGGTATGTGGGTGCGCTGACGGCTCAAGCAGGCACGCACAGCACCACGTGGACAGTGGATCCCGACAACCAAATAGTGGAACTGGACGAAAGCAACAATCAGAAACAGTACACGTTCATAATCGGAGCCCAGAACATCACGACCACAACCACGACTTCATCTAACTCAACGACTATTCTGACGACTCAAACAACTCAAACAAGCACAAACACCACAACAAGCACAACAACCACATCCACGAGCACGACCACAACAACCAGTTCAACCAGCACAGACTCATCTCCGGCCACCGTTTCGATCACGTTGACTGCTAGTCCGGTAGGCTCCATACTCGTCGACGGCACAACCTACACCTCCCAGCAAACGTTCACATGGATTCCAGGAAGCTCCCACACCATCACCGCAAACTCCCCAGTCCCAGGAGATTCAGGAACACAATACGTGTGGATGTCTTGGGCTGATGGGGGAGATCAATCCCGCACAATCACGACGCCCTCGTCGGACACCGGGTACTTAGCTAACTATCAAACCCAGTATCAGGTCACATACTCACAGACCGGCTGCAGTCTACCCGTTTCTCTCCCGGCAACTGAGTGGGTCAACGCCGGCGGCTCAGCCGTAGGCGTGTTTCCGTCAACGGTCATCTCCGATGACGGAAAGACAGAGTGCCTACTCCAAAACGCTTCTCCTCCTGGTCCGATAAACGCGCCCACCGCGTTGGCTGCTACGTACAAGACTCAGTACTACCTTACGGTCACGTCGAGTTATGGCAACCCGACCGGTCAGGGATGGTATGATGCTGGCTCCAATGCAACATTCGCTGTGACCAGTCCCGCCAGTGGCGGAGCTGGAACGCAATATGTCTTCACAGGCTGGGTCAGCAGTGACACAGGCGGCTATACGGGAGCTGATGCTTCGCACTCCTTTGCTGTTAACAGTCCGATTACTGAGATCGCCTCTTGGAAGACTCAATGGGAGGTCACGTTCGTCGTGAACCCGTCTGGAGGTGGCGCGATTACTGTCAGCGGTCAGCCTTCTGCCACGGCTTGGTACGACGATGGCGCTGTCATCAACATTGAGGCCAGCCCCAACACTGGT
>Ga0315279_10001992_pt1 | contig 32041 bp, 29 predicted proteins | sample YL17G06_20_MG_FD_203694 | JGI IMG/M metagenome (GOLD analysis project Ga0315279, IMG submission 203694) | Sediment microbial communities from Yellowstone Lake, YNP, Wyoming, USA - YL17G06_20 | ecosystem: Environmental > Aquatic > Freshwater > Lake > Sediment | place: USA: Wyoming | collected...
CTGGCTCATCGATAGGATCAGATCCACGATCGCATCCTCACCTTGCTGATAGATGGCGCGAATCTCTGCTTCGCTGAGTACCTTGATCGGCTCCATGTATTCCATTGTGCATAATTCCAGGAGCCTTTACTAGAGTCTTTTATCACCTTTTTTCTAGACTTTTGACTCATATGCCTGAGCAGTTACCAGAAATGATTGATTGTATCGACTAAATATGGTTGATGTCTGATTAGGCAATAGAAATTAGTTGCTTAAAAAGAAGTAATATGATTATAATATATTATAAGAATGTTTGCATTCTAATACCAGTTTCGTTCTAATCACAGTTATCAATTATTTACGAGAAGGAGAAGGCGATGCGAAATTTATCCGGTAAACGCGTAGTAGTAACTGGTGGTGCAAGGGGTATTGGTGCGGCTACGGTGAAACGATTTTTGGAAGAAGGATCAAGAGTAGTTGTGATAGATTTTTATCAACCAGCTCTTGAAGAAATAAAAAGGAGCCTTTCGCAATTGGAAGATACCATCTTGGCAGATGTTTCTAATATAAACGATGTTAGGCGTGCTTATGAACGTTTAGATCAAATTTGGAATGGATTGGATGTATTAATCAACAATGCAGGAATTAGCATCCGCCACAGATTCTTGGATATCACACCAGAAGATTGGCAGGCAGTCATAAAGACAAACCTGACAGGTTTGTTTTATATGGCAAAGGAAGCTGCAAAACGTATGCTAGCAGCTGAAAAAGGTGTGATTATAAACATGGGTTCAACAAATGGTTTGATGGGTTACCACTATTACGCTGATTACAATGCTTCAAAGGCAGGAGTAATAGAATTATCGCGTTCGATGGCGTTGGAACTTGCCCCCTATGTGCGAGTTATCGCACTTTGCCCAGGTTATGTCCTGACCCCGATGCAGGAGGCAGAATACACGCCCGAGATGATGCGCGAAGTTGATAATAAGATTCCTCTTGGAAGACAAGCAAGACCTGAGGAAATGGCAGCAGTTTTTGCCTTCCTTGCCTCAGATGATGCAAGTTACATAACAGGGTGCACAATCATCGCTGATGGCGGTGAGACCGCAGGTGGACTTGCAAGCCAAAAGACTGCATTTAGTTAAAGTTAGGTAAGTTGATAAAGATAAATGCTATTAAATACAGTGCGTGGAATCAACACAGAACATGTAGCGCATTTCAACAAGATGAGTTTTTGTGACGTCTATTAAATATGACCTGTTGTTCTGTTCTCAGATCGCCAGGTATAAGGTTGTACAGATGAGACGCTTGTAACAAATTATCTGACAACCAGGCTCAGGATATAAACCAAGACTGGTGCAACTACTAAGGCAGGTAGCATGTTACCCACCCTGATCTTTTTTATTTCCAATATACTGCTCAAACCAACTCCCATTAGCAAGATTCCCCCCGTGGCAGTCAACTCATTCATCATTGCATCGGTCACGAGGGCATTTAACCTAGAAGCCGCCAGGCTTATTCCTCCCTGGTAGGCAAGGACTGGGAGTGCCGGAAAGGCCACTCTCATACCAAGTGTGGAGGCGAAGGCGATAGAAATAAAACCGTCGAGGACCGATTTGATGGAAAGTGTGAGGTAATCTCCACGCAATCCATCGCTGATAGAACCCAGCACCGCCATGGGTCCTGTGCAAAAAAGGACGGATGCGCTCAGAAAGCCTCGTACAAAGTGACTGGATGCTCCTGCTGTATTTCCTGTAACACGTTTTTCCAACCAAATTCCCAGCGATTGGGTTTTCTCCTCAATCTTCCACCACTCTCCAAGCATTGCGCCGAATATTATTGCTCCTAGCACCACGAGAGGGTTTTCGGTCTTTAGAAACATTTGGAAACCGATCGCAGTTATAAATAAGCCGATGCCAGCGATGAGGGTGTTCTTGAGATTATCGGAGAGACGCCTCCCCAAGTGTATACCCAACATACCACCAGCGATGATGGCCGCAACGTTAATAATGGTGCCAGTCATTCTCGTTAGACAACCCCCCGGGGGTGTTGTTACTCTCCTTGGGGGAGTTCTGGAAGATGATGGTCCATGCCGAATTTATTGGCTATGGCAGTTGTGACTTCCCGGAGCTCCTGGCGCTGCTCTTCTGTTACGTTATTTGGTTGAAAGCTGGGGATAAGTTTTTCAACCCTATCGCGGGCTCTTTCGAAAGCGGATTTTTCTCCGCGGGCAACCCAGCCCTCAAAGGAAGCTCGATCTATCACTTCAGACGGCATATACTGTTCTTCTTTAAACCATTTACGAGTGTGTGCTTGGGTCAGAAAATCGCCTTTGTGCCCGCTTTTCTTCATCAAGTCTAGCGCAATTGGGTTGTCACGTACGCTAATTCCTTTGACGAAACGCTTTACCATGCCAATCATTTCCGCATCGATCACCAGCTTTTCATAACTCAGGCACGATTCAAGGTCCATCATTCCACAGCCAGATATCATATTCGCGCCAGATAGTGCTGAAACAAAATTACCACCCATTGATTCAAGACCACATTGTGCGTCCACGATCTTGGCATCACTCATTCCCGTGTAGGCATGGGTGGGTATACCCAATGCCTTTCCAACCTGTACATAAGAGCAGCTGATCATCCAAGTTTCAACCGCGCCCATCGGCGTAGACCCTTCGCGCATGTCGAATATTGCTGGTGAGCCTCCCCAAACAATGGGTGCTCCGGCTTTTGCTAATTGACTAATGACCACGCCGCTTAAAGATTCGGCTGCATGTTGAACGACTGCTCCTGCCAGGGTTACTGGTGCGGTTGCCCCAGCAAGAGGCATGGAGATGAGCTGAGCAGGGATCGAGTAATGAGCGCAATCAATCAGATTTTGGCAAGTGAAATCACTCCATAATAAGGGTGGCGATGGGCAAACATCGAATATGGCTGTCGGTTTGTTTGCAAAAGCATCGTCTCCACCAGCAACGATAGAAAGCATCTCTTTCATCGTCCACCAGGTATCTTTTCGAAAAGCCCCGGTGATGATTGGCTTATTCATATAGTTTAGAGCCAGGTAGAGGCGATAAAGATCACCGATTTCTGGAACCACATCCGAGCAAACAAACGAAGTGCTCTGCGCATCAATCTGGGGTAGGGTTTCCACAAGTTTCGTGAATTTAATGTAATCGTCTGTTTTGGGTAAGCGAGGGCGTTCGGTCTGGCTGTCGATGATGGTCAGACCACCTGATCCTGGATCAAAGTGGATTTTATCGCCATAGTAATGAACCGCAGGATTGCCCTTCAAATCAAATAAAGTAAACTCATGAGGGGCGGTTTCCAGAGCCTGCCGGATAACAGTTTCTGGAATATATGCCACCTGAGCATTAAAATCGACTTTGCAATTTGCACCTGCCAATAACTCTAATGCTTCTTGATTGTGGATTCGAATCCCGGGGTTTTCTAAGATCGCAATTGCTTCAGAAATAATTTGCTTAACCAAATCGTCATCAAGCAGTTGTAGCTTCGGAATTAACATAACGGGCTCCTATGGGATATGTATTGGAAATTGTGCTTACGTTGATGTTTGAATAGATTTTCTCGATTATTGATCGAGTAATTGTTTTGCAACTTTGATGGCGCCTATGGCATCTTCGCTGTAGCCGTCAGCACCGATCTATTTAACCCACTCTTTAGTCACAGGAGCACCGCCCACCATCACCTTTACCTTGGAGCGTATGCCAATATCCTCTAGAGCTTCAATAACATCTTTTTGATGAACCATTGTGGTTGTAAGTAATGCACTCATTGCAACAATATCGGCATTTACTTCTCGAGCCTTTTCCACTACTTTCATCACTGGCACATCAACACCCAGATCAAAAACCTTAAAGCCAGCCGAAGATAACATTGTTCCGACTAAAGTCTTTCCGATTTCGTGAATATCGCCTTCTACGGTACATAGTATTACTTTACCCAACATCGTTCGCTCGGTACCACGCTTGGCTAGTTCTGGCTCTAGCACCGCAACAGCTGCCTTCATTGCCTCACCGGCCATGACTAATTCCGGCAGAAATGCGTCTCCTTTCGCAAACGCTTCTCCAACTTGATTGACGCCAACCACAAATCCCTGCGATATTGCCTCAAGGGGATCTATTCCTTGAACAACTGCTTGCTGGGTTAATTCTGCGGATACTTCACTATCCCCATCAATAATACATTGAGCCATTTGTCGAAACAATTGGTTTGTCACTGCATTCTCCTTGTATTCAGTTAATAATTTATTACAATTCTCGAGAGAGTATTTTGGAGGTGAGCCCTCATTTCATCCTGGCATAATGTTTTATCTCTTTCCTTCAATGCCATGAGTATTTTTTCATGCTGTGTCGAATCTACTACGAAAGGATCAAGTGATAATGCCCGTTCAACCATTTCTAGCTGATGTTGAATCAGGGAAGCCAGGATGGTATTGCCTGAGGCCCGCGCAATTGTCATATGAAATTCTTGGTTCAGTTTAAAAGCTTCAGGTTGAATGATGTGGCTGATTTGTTTATTAGAGATTTTCTGCTCCTCTAGATTGTTTCTAATTAATGCTTTGACATCTTTTTCGCCAATATACTCAGCCGCCAGGCCAATTGCGTCGACCTCTAATATTATTCGTACATGGAACATTTCTTTAACATCACGGATAGATGGCTTGGTAACCATATATCCAATTCTTGGTAAAGATTCCACGAATTGTTCGTGGGATAGCACAACCAAAGCTTCTCGTGTAGGAGTCTTGCTTGTTCCAAATCGTGCGCATATTTCATCGATGTTGATAATATCACCGGGTTTTAAATCGCCAGAAATGATGGTCTGGCGGATTTTTTGGTACGCTAGATTTGATTGTGTAGGTAAATTTTTCATATAATTTAGTTGATTTTAATATTGATAGAGGATATAATCATTCTATATATAATATATTATAAGCATATTATTGGATATGTCAATCATCTTAGCACTTGAATGATACTATTCCACTAAAGGGTAGATATAGATAATAATCTGAAACCTTGCTAATAATCCGCTCCAATTGGTGAATATCACATTTTCCAACAGAACAATATACTAAGGAGACTCTATGTCATTAAAAAAAATCGTTTACCCATATATTCCGAACTCCGAACCTGGCGTTAAAGCCCAAATGCTTAAAGAAGTGAATGCTTCCAGTGTTGATGAATTCTATCGCGATATACCAGGCGAATTGCGTTTTAATGGGCAGCTAAATTTACCACCTCCCTTCACCTCGGAATATAGCCTGCGCCGTCACATCGAAAAGATCCTTGGGAAAAATAAAACTACCAGGCAGTATCTGAATTTCTTGGGCGCGGGTTGCTACCAGCACCATGTCCCGGCAGTCTGCGATGAAATTAACTCGCGCGGCGAGTTCCTTACCGCATATGCTGGTGAGCCATACGATGACCATGGCCGTTTCCAAAGCCTGTTTGAATACACCAGCATGATGGCTGAGCTGCTTGAAATGGACGTAGTCAATGTTCCCACCTATGATGGCTTCCAGGCAGCAGCAACAGCGCTCCGAATGGCTTGCCGGATTACAAACCGGAATAAAGTCTTACTGCCAGAGACTTTAGGCCGAGATCTATTATCAAAAATCCGGGATTATCTAAAATTTGATATTGAAATTATCATCCTTAAACATAACCCAGCCACAGGTGGGATTGATCTACAAAACCTGGAAGAATTGATCACCCATGAAATAGCTGCCGTTTTCTTCGAAAATCCATCCTATCTCGGCTTATTAGAGCTGAATGGAACAGCGATAGCCGAAATGGCCCATAGGCACGGTGCAATTTGTATAGTAAACGTGGATCCAATCTCCCTGGGAGTGATCGCGCCACCGGCTCAGTATGGTGCCGATATTGTCGTCGGCGATATCCAACCACTGGGTATGCACATGTCTTATGGCGGCGGGCAGGCAGGTTTCATCGCCAGCCGGGATGAAGAGGATTACGTCATGCAATACCCTTCACGCCTATTCGGCATCGCCCCTACATGTGTAAAAGGGGAATATGGCTTTGGCGACGTAGCTTATGACCGCACCTCATTTGCAAAACGCGAGCAGGGCAACGAATGGGTCGGTACAGCCTCAGCCTTATGGGGGATTACTGCTGGGGTCTACCTGGCTCTAATGGGACCTCAAGGGATGAAAGAGATCGGTGAAGGCATCTTATACCGCTCAAATTATGCCAAACAAGAGCTCGGTAAGCTAAAGAACGTAAGTACAGACGTGTTTCGAGCACCACATTTCAAAGAATTCATTGTCAATTTTGATAAGACGGGAAAAACCGTAGCTGAAGTCAATCATGCTTTGCTCGAAAAGGAAATTTTTGGTGGGAAGGAATTAAGCCATGATTTCCCCTGGCTGGGTCAAAGCGCGCTGTTCTGCTTTACCGAGGTGCATACCAAGGAAGATATTGACCTTCTTGTCTCTGCATTGAGGGAGGTGTTGGCATGAATAACATTACCGCTGAGCGTTTTACGGATGGAAAACCGAATCTTCGCCGTTTTCACCAGGCACGCTGGGATGAGCCAATCATTTTTGAGCTGGGTCAGGCTGGACAACGTGGAGTTTTAGTTCCAGAGGTTGAAGAAGGGATTAAGGCTCAGGTGGTGAACCCGTTCGAGGGGATACCGGACGAACTGCTACGCAAGAAACCGCCTAAACTACCTGAAATGTCACAGCCCGCCGTACTCAGGCATTATGTCCATTTATCTCAAGAGACCTTGGGTGTGGATTGCAACATCGATGTTGGTCAGGGCACGTGTACGATGAAATATAGCCCAAAGATCAATGACCAGCTGGCACGGATGGAAGCGATGACAGAACTGCATCCGTTGCAAGACGAGTCGACCGTACAGGGCATGCTGGAGATATTTTGGCACTTTGAGCAAATTTTGAAAGAAATATCGGGATTGGACAGGTTCACGCTGCAACCTGGTGCAGGCTCGGTTGCCATCTATACCAATGCCAGCATCATCCGAGCCTATCATGCGTCACGTGGGGAACTGGAAAAGCGAGATGAAATCATCACGACGATTTTCTCGCATCCGTCCGACGCAGCTTGCGCAAAGGTGGCGGGGTTTAAAGTGATCACCCTCTATCCGGATGAGAATGGATATCCTGACGTCGATGCATTGAAAGCTGCTATTTCCGAGCACACTGCAGGACTTTTAATCACCAATCCGGAAGATACTGGGATTTACAATCCCAAAATTGCCGAATTCACCCAGCTTGTCCATGCTGCAGGCGGATTATGCTCTTACGATCAGGCGAATGCGAATGGCATCCTTGGGATCACACGTGCCCGTGAAGCAGGTTTCGATCTATGTCATTTCAATCTCCATAAAACATTCTCAACACCTCACGGATGTGGTGGACCTGGTGTTGGAGCAACGGGTGTGACTAAAGAATTGATTCCATTCCTGCCTGTCCCATTAGTAGATTTTGACGGAAGGAATTATTTCCTCAACTATGATTTTCCAGATAGTATAGGAAAAATCCGCCCCTTTTATGGTGTAGCACCAGCAGTTCTCAAAGCTTATGCTTGGGTCATGGCATTAGGAGCGGAGGGTTTACGCGAAGTAGCTGAAATTGCTGTTCTAAATAATAATTACCTGCTCCATAAAATTCTTTCCATTCGTGGGGCAAGTGCGCCATATGCTGAAGGAAAACGCAGAATTGAGCAGGTGCGTTATTCTTGGGAAAAGCTTTATGAAGAGACTGGCGTGCATTCAGATGAGCTGGGGATTCGTGCAGCTGATTTTGGAGTCCATTATTGGACCAGCCACCATCCATATGTGGTACCGGAGCCATGTACCTTAGAGCCAACAGAGTCATATTCAAAAGAGGAATTAGATGAATATGCAGCTATCATAGAAAATGTGGCTAATGAGGCGTATGCAAATCCAGATGTGGTGAAAAATGCTCCCTATAATAGCACTGTCCACCAGACCGACCACCATCCACTCGATGACCCACAACAATGGTGTATTACTTGGCGAGCATACAAGCGGAAGGCTCAGCAAATACCTGTGTAATAGATATGAAGCGAATTGGTTTGATCGTGAACCCTATTGCAGGGTTGGGTGGACGTGTCGGTTTGAAGGGGAGTGACGGTTTAGAGATTCAGCAAAGAGCTATTGAACTGGGAGCGAGACCTCGCGCTTCAGATAGAGCTATAGAAGCGTTAAAATGCCTTTTATACATGAAGACTGATCTTGATATTTTGACCTGTCCTGGAAGTATGGGTGAAATTGCTGTCACCCAAGCCGGATTTAATCTCCATTTGTTAGATGATTTTCAAGCCAATCCTACAACTGCAGAAGATACTAGGAGAGCTGTGAATGAAATGCTACAAAAAGATTTATCACTCCTGATGTTTGCAGGAGGAGATGGAACAGCGCGTGATATCTATTCGGCATGTGGAACTGAAATTCCCACATTAGGGATACCCGCTGGGGTAAAAATCCATTCCGCGGTCTATGCTATACATCCACGCGCGGCTGGAGAACTGGCTGCCGCATACCTACAGTCAAAGGCGGAAATAATTCTGGCTGAAGTAGTAGATTTGGATGAAGAAGCATACCGCCAGGGCTGCGTTTCACCAAGACTATATGGATATTTAAAGGTCCCGTATGTAAAGCGTTATATACAGGGAGTCAAAGTAGCCAGCACAATGATATCTTCAGCTTGCTTGAATGGTATTGCCGAGGACATCTCTGAAAGGATGGAGCCTCGCACAATATACATTTTTGGCCCTGGTTCAACCACACAAGCAATTGCCATGCATTTGGGGATGGATAAAAACTTACTTGGAGTAGATGCTTATTTAGATGGTAAATTAATCGCGTCGGATGCAAATGAGTCCGTATTGCTAGAGATTCTGGCAAGCAATCAACCTGTTAGAATCATTGTGACACCGATAGGTGGACAGGGAAGTATTCTTGGACGCGGGAATCAACAAATTAGCCCCGACGTAATTCTTAAGGTGGGAAAAAAGGGCATTCTTGTCGTTTGCACAAAAGAAAAATTAGATGCATTAAAAGGGCGTCCTTTATGGGTTGATACGGGAGACTGCAAAGTAGATAAAATCTTATGTGGCTACTTGCCAATTATTACGGGATATAAAGAATATGTAATGTATAAAGTTACTTCTTAGGAAAAATGTATGAATTTTGTGTTTTCGATCTCGAGTGAGTAATAATATACTGGCACATAAAAATTTATCCTTTCAAAAACTCCCCCGATGGAAAGTGCGGTAGGATATCTTTTCTTGTTGATAAGTCATTCTATCCATTCCACCTGAAGGTGCAAATATTCCGTCCATTCAGAATGCACAAAAAAATATCATTAACCCAAAAGTAATAACTAAGAAATTCTATGGATGAGTGATCTAGCCAGGAAAGGTTTCTTGATCAGGGGAACGAAAGAGAAAAGTGAAGGCGATGTTATTCATGGACATCATTTGCATCAAATCCCCATATAGACAGGTTTGCGGATCGCCTTCCTTGCTTCATACCGCGGGAACAATTTGGGAACAGATACGCTATTACACTATGGTGATTTTGGAACAAAATAGATGTATTAGACAGCTTTTTTACATTTTTCCCCTACCTGCTCATCCATCGCACTGAAGAGATCGAGGGTTCGAATCCCTCCAGGACCACAAAAATTCATGCATATTCCCCCTCAAGGGGCTGTCTAGAAAGAACAGCTAGGCAACCCCAAAAAATGCCCTGAGCGACAAATATAGCGAAAGACAAAAAAACTGGCAGGATCAACCCGCCAGTTTTCGCATATTATGGGCAATACACACCAAGCCCCATTCTGTTTTGACCTTCTCTAACCCCCTGAGACTGAACCTACGGAAGCGCATATTGTGTTTTACCTGGCCAAAGACCGTTTCAACCTCGATGTTGCGCTGAATTCGCAGGATTTTGCCTTGCTCAGAGAGCAAATTCGTTTTAGCTTGTTCCCGGAAACGCCGCAAGCGGAAACTCACTCGCATGTGGCGGTTATTCTTGGCTCGGGTGCAGTCGGGCTTGAGTGGACAGGTGTTGCACCCATTCGCTTCATAGTGGCGTAGTTCGGTCCAATATCCGTTCTCGGTTCTTTCATGACGCGTGCTGCGATAGGTCAGGCGTTGGTTGGCCGGGCAAATGAACTCGTCTTTTTCGGGATCATAGGGCAGGTTCTCAGAGCGGAAGATAGTTTTGCGGATCAGTTCGGGTTTGCGGTGCTTTTGTTGTTCTCGGTGAAAGGTATTGTATTTGACATAATTGCCCAGCTGGTGGTCTTCAAAATAGGCATAGTTCTCTTCGCTGCCATAGCCAGCATCGGCGGAGATGTTGTGGGGTAGGCAGCGGGGCTGATCATGCTGCTGGGGTAGCAATTCAGGATTGCGCCTGGCAATAGCACTCAAGTTGGCCTTGACCCCTTCCAGATGGGGGATCAAGCAACTGGTATCCCCTGCCCGCTGGTGCAGGCTGAACCCAACCACAAACTGACCTTCCGTCCCGGTCTGGATATTGTAGGTGGGTTTGGGCAGCGGTTTCTCGGCTCCCCGGTCTTCTTTCATCCGCATGAAGGTGGCATCTTCATCGGTCTTCGAGTAGCTGTTGCGCCCGGCTAACTTGCGTTCTTGCTCTTCATAGCGCTTCTGCCGCGGCAGGTAGTCCCTTTCCATCTTTTTCACGGCCTTCGCCAGCTTCTTGTCTTCTGGTTTCTCTCGCAACCGCTGGTTCAACTCGGCAATCTTCTTCTCCAGCTTCTCCGCATCGATCCCGCCGCCACCTCCCATTTCTTCCAGGTCTTTGTCCCCATACTCCTCGTTCTCGGCATCATTCACTGCATCGATCTCTTTCAGCAGTTCCTTCACCTTCTCCCGCAAACGCTCCTGGTATTTCGCCCGGCTCTTGGCCCATACCACCTTGTGCCGGTTCGCATTGGCCTCGATCTTCGTCCCATCTACAAAGTAGTTCTCCAACTTCACATACCCTTCATCCACCAGCAGCTCAAGTACCAGTGTGAAGACTTCCACGATCGCACCTTTCATCTTCTCCCCGCGAAAGCTGTTGATCGTCCGAAAGTCTGGCTGATTCCCGCTGCTCAACCATAGATAATTCACGTTCTCCCGCACCGCCTTGGCAATCTGCCGTGACGAGTAGATCCGCTGTGTGTATGCATACACCAGCACCTTTAGCATCATCCCCGGATGATAACTGCTCGTCCCGCCCCCTTTGTACTTCCTCAGTAGCGGTTCCAGGTTTATTCGCTCTATCGCCCGGTTGACCACCCTCACCAGGTGGTTTGCTGGGATAAGTTCATCCCAACTCGGGGGTATCAGGCTCGGCTGTGCCATCGTATATGGCTTGAAGACTGGGGCAGTTGGTTTTCTTTTCATACCCCCTATTGAATCACATTTCTGCTATACGCGATAGGGGCTGCCCCAACTTTTGGGACAGCCTCTGTTTTATTGTTTCTGATGGTTATTTGGGATTACCGCTCATTTTCTGTTGCATTTTGGGCTTCCGAGGGAGCTTCGGGTACAATTGGGAACAATTGAACCGGAGTAACCAGATCACTGATAAGCTTTGCAGCTTCTACCTGCATACCGGGAATCAAATGACCATAAGTGTCCTCGGTGATCGAAACCCTGGCGTGTCCCAATCTCTTACTGACCACAATCGCTGGAACACCGTGATTGAGCATCAAGCTGGCTGCGGTATGCCGGAGGTCATGGAAACGTATCCGGGGCAAGCCTGCATTTTCAAGCAGTTTATGAAAGACCCTGAGCAAGTTCCTTAGATGGATTGGAGTACCATTGGAACTTGTGAAAATCAGTCCGTATTCTTCCCATTTTTCACCAGCTGCAAGGCGTTCTGATTGCTGGCGTTCGTAGTGACTCCTCAGGATTTGGATAGTGATATCGTCCAGATCAATTAACCGCTTCCCGGATCTGGTCTTGGGTCCCAGGAATTTCACTCCTGTTTTATCTGGCCTGATCAATTGGCGCTCGACCCTAACCGTCTGGCGAAGCCAGTCTAAGTCATTCCATTGCTGCCCGAGGATCTCCATCTGGCGCATACCGGTGACTAATCCCAGCCTGAAAAGGTGTATAGTGCAAATATTCCATCCGATCTCGTCTGAAGGCAGCTCTATATTAAGTGAGTAAATAAATCAGAAAACAGCTAACCCTCCCCAAGTATGGTAAGCTCTGCTGATCCTAAAACAGGCAAGATGTCAATGGTTTTTTGGTCGCTAATACACATGCTTACATTTTTCCTGGATTTTTTCACCGTCTTGGGTGCCATGAACAGGGACAAGGATCTGGAAATCATCATTCTTCGCAAACAATTACGCATCTTACAACGCAAAGTAAAGTCTCCTCCACGAATATCTGATCCAGAAAGAATCATCTTGGCAACCTTGACAGACAAATTCAGTCACTCCACAAAAGACGCAAAGCACCACCTCTATCAGGTTATGCTGATCTTCAAGCCAGACACAGTCCTTCGCTGGCATCGAGAAATAGTTCGCCGTAAGTGGACCTTCAAACGGAAAGGAAAGCCTGGCAGGCCAGGTATATCGTCTGAACTTGAAGCACTGATTATGCGTCTGGCGAAAGAGAACCCTCGCTGGGGTTATGACAAGATCCATGGTGAGCTGCTCAAGTTGGGTCATAACCTGAGCGCTACTTCTGTACGGAATGTTCTCAAGCGACATCGGATCACACCTACATAAGAACGATCGACTGGTACATGGCGTGGCTTCCTGGGGCATTACAAAGACCAGATCCTGGCTTGCGATTTCTTCTCAGTGGAGACGATCTGGCTTAAGACCATCTATGTGCTGTTCTTCATCGAACTGGGAACTCGCAAAATTTATGTATCCGGATGCACGACAAACCCTGACACAACCTGGATTACACAACAGGCGCGCCAATTGGTCTGGAATCTCAAGGATGATTAACGGGATATGGCGTTTCTCATCCACGACAACGACACGAAATTCGCATCCTCTTACGATAATGTGTTTTCTTCAGAAGGGATTGAAATCCTTAACACTCCGTACCGAGCTCCCAAAGCAAATGCATATGCTGAACGGTGGGTACGTACGATTCGTGAAGAGTGTCTCAACCATGTCCTGGTTTTGAATGAAAACCACCTTCACCGCGTTCTCAGAGAGTATGGAGAGTATTACAACCATGCCAGGCCACATCAGGGCTTAGGTCAACACTTTCCTGTATCCGGGCTAGTAAGTAATACAGCAGGACCGATTCGTTGACGAGATATCCTGGGAGGTGTCATCCACGATTATTACAGGCAGGCTCCCACCTCGGTTTCTGACTCCGGATAGAATTTTTGCACCATACAGGGTGGTTGGAGACCAGCTAGATATCCTCAAAGACTGCGGTTTTCCTGCTGCGCGCTTAATTTGCATCCACCCTCAGGCTGTGCTGGATTTCGAGCTCAACCTGGATGCGTCACGGCGAGGAACCTTGATTTCCTAAGAGGGATTGGCTGGGGGGTGATGAGCCATACGTGGAGCGCATTAAGGCCATGATCGCGGCCGGTTTTGGCGGACAAGTGATCCTGAGCCACGACCGCAGTTGGTATTCGCCAGCTGAACCGGGCGGAGGAACGCCCAAGCCGTTCACTTACCTGTGCGAGACTTTCTTGCCGAAGCTGCGCGTGACAGGGGTGAGAGAGGAGGACATCCGGCTCATGACCGCAAGCAACCTCTTCCGGGTCCTGGCGCGGGAATGAGCATGGGCGCGCAAGGCTTGGCGCTGGCGGCGAACTTGCTGTGAACTTTCAAAGAAGCATTTTATAACTGCTTCGATAAACGATCCCTATTCAGTACGTGATTTTGGCGCGTGCGGCGACTGTACCCGGCTGGATACTCACGCCATTCAAGCGGCGATAGACACCTGTGCCCATGAGGGGGGAGGTGTCTATCGCCTGGAAATTATCTCAGCATAACCATCGATCTGAAGAAAAACGTGGTCCTTTTCCTGGCTTGCGGACGAGGTATTTCAGTCAGATCGCCAATTACAAAATCCACATTCTCCAGGAACAGCCGCAACAAGATGCTTTTTGGCTCACTCTCCTGCAAAAATCGCTGAATACACTTGTAGTTTGCTTCTTCTTTTCCACTCATTTCTCGTGAAATATCGCTGAGCCGGGGGGATTGAGCTTGCAGTATACCTGCTATGACCTTCCTGGCTTTCTCGAGCAGGTCTTATCATCAATTAATATTCCCAAAAATATGTCAACGTGAGCATACTTATTCATGGAAGCCTTCTTTCTCTGGGTATGTTTCTGTAAACTCATTATCCAGCTTTGAAGGTTTCTTTTTGTCTGAACTTTTGTCTGAAGGTCAGAGATAACTATTGACTCTTATAGTCTTCTTTGCTATAATACAACCGGTTGCGCAACCGGTTCCGCAAAGAAAATCCCTAATTCTTCATTTATTTGTAATTTAGAACCAAATAAACCTTTTTTCCACATTAGGAATACCTATGGACCAAGCCACCATTAAAGACGTGGCAATTAGGGCAGGGGTTTCAAAGACAACAGTCTCTCATGTCCTGAATACCACACGGTTTGTTGAGGAAGAAACTCGCCAAAAAGTATTACAAGCCATCAAGGAGCTTAACTACCGGCCGAGTACTGCTGCTCGCAGCCTGACGACAAAACGAACCAGTATAGTAGGTATCGTCATCTCGGATTCGTCTAACATATTTTTTGGAGAACTCCTGAAAGGCGTAGAAGAGATTCTTCGTCCTCAAAATTATACACTGATGATCTGCAATACGAATGAAATGTTGGAATACGAGGCCAACTACCTCAACCTTTTATTAAACCAAAGAGTCGACGGGATCATTGCAGCAGCCACCAGCCAACGTTGGGTAGAGTTATTGAAAGCAGAAGCTCTGCATACTCCAATTGTTTTCGTTGATCGAATCTTCGAAAACAATCCTGATTATTACATCGGGGTTGACAATAAAACCGGGGCTTATCAAGGAACCCAGTATTTAATTGAATGCGGATATCGTAAAATCGGAATTTTGACCGGTTTGGATCGTATATCCACGATGCGCGAACGGTTGGATGGATATCGGCAGGCTTTAATGGATGCTGGGCTTCCGATAAACAATGAATGGATCATCCCATCACAGTTATGCGTTGAAGGAGGCCGGCAGGCGATGCAAAAGCTTTTCAGCCAACAAGATATGCCTGAAGCAGTGTTTATTAATAATAACCTGTTGGCATTAGGCGCTCTGCTTGAGATTAGAGAGTTAAATCTACGCTGCCCAGAAGATATCGGTATTGTGAGTTTTGATGACCATCCTTGGGCGGCAGTTTCATGCCCGCCTCTCACAGTTGTTCAGCAGCCTACCCAAAAACTCGGTCAAATATCCGCCGAAATGATCCTTGCACTGATCAACAATCAACCTGTGCCGGAAAAGTACGTCATTTTGGATTGTGAATTAGTAGAACGTCAATCCTGTCGATCTATCCAACGATGAAGAATAAAGAGATCATCATAGGGAATATTTTCATGGATTCTAATCAATCATTATCTGCAGATTTTTATATAGCAACGGATGGTTGTGATGACGGCTCCGGCACATTCGAAGAGCCATTTGCCACGTTTAACAGAGCGAAATTAGCGGTCTATCAGCGAGCAAAAAAAAACCAAATAAGCCGATTTCTGTGGTTGTGCGAGGTGGCACGTATTACCTGGAACAGCCGCTTATCTTCAGCGCCTCAGATTTGGGCACATCAGAAGCTCCGATTACTTATATAACCTATCCTGGAGAACAGGTGACAATAAGCGGAAAGAGAAAGCTGGACTGCAGTTGGAAGCCTTACCAGTAGCAGCGTTCCCAACGCAATTGAGGCATTAAGGATGCAAAAGATCAAGATCCAGGATTTATCGCCAGATCTTGTGCCAGGGATCGAGGTGCAGATGCCTGCGGCTGTTGTTCCTGATCGGGAGAACTATTTTGAATGGACCATATCCTCGCTGGTGGCAAAGATGCATACGAACGAGGTGAGTGGGGGAGTCTTGAGGACCTGGCGCCACGCCCCCATATTCCAGGAGATTGAGACGCATATCGAAACGGAAATGTTTTACTTCGTCTCAGGTGTTGCGTTGTTGCTATTCATGGATGTCAAAGAGGGGCAACCGTATCTGGAGACGGCTCAGGTGGTGCGCATCCAACCAGGCACCCAAATCGTGATCTCTGCCGGTAAAGGTCATTTTGTCCCAGTTGTAGATGGCGACGAGACCTTGGAAGTCATCGTGGTCGCCCCCAAGATGGAGGCAACCAGGATGCCGCTGCCTGCGGTAATAGAAGGCATCCTTTAGAGTCAATTCGTCCAAAAAGGATAGAGGAGGTGCAAAGGAAAGGTAAAGTACTAAAGAGGAATAAGTAAAAAGTGTAAAAGCATTTCAATCATGCAAGACTATGAAAAAGGAGCAAGAAAATGAAAAAGGTGCGTAGTATTTTCGCAATTTTGGTTGCGCTATCCATGCTGTTGGTTGCATGCGGTGCCCCACCTGTGGTGGTTCCCCCAACCGAGGTCAGCCCGGCCACTGCAGCCCCTGCAGGGCCGACTGAAACCCCTGCCCCTGCTGCACCGACTGGGAACGTGCTCTATTCGACTGTTGCCGATTACACGGCTGCTACTGGCAAAAGCATCACAAAATTCGGTGAGGCACCCATGCTTGCCGATCAGGTGAAAGCTGGGACATTGCCTCCGTTGGATCAACGCCTGCCCAAGGACGTGGCCGTGGTAAAGACCCTCGAGGGTGACGCTGCGCAATATGGCGGCCAAATGAACGACCTTGGTTGGTATGAGGCACTGGTTGGGGGAGGTGTTGCCACTCAGGTGACTGCAGATAGCATGAGTGGGATATTAATAACAGATGCATCTATGCAGAATAACTACCCCAACATCGTCAAGGGCTGGAAGCTATCGGATGACGCTAAGACCCTCACCCTGAATTTGCGCCAGGGGATGAAGTGGTCGGACGGCGTGGATTTCAACGCCGATGATTTTGTCTTCTGGTATGAAGATCTGCTGCAGAATACAGATTTCAATGTCGCTATCGACCCCGTCTATACCCCAGGCGATCAACTGATGGGTCTTAAGAAGGTGGATGATTACACCCTTGAATACACCTTCTCGGTTCCTTACGCCCGTTCGGTTGATCGTGTTTTTGGGACTGTGATTTGGGCCCCGGCGCACTACTTCAAGCAGTACCTACCCAAATATAATACGGACGCCGACGCGCTGGCAAAGTCGGAGAAGTTCGATACCTGGGTACAGGCTGTACAATACCATTTAATTGCTTGGGCTGACGATACGAAACTCCCCGTGCTTAACCCCTGGATGATTCAGGATGTCAAAACCGATTCCGCGGTCTTTGTCCGCAATCCGTATTTTTGGCGCGTGGATACGGACGGAAACCAGCTCCCCTATATCGATACAATAATCGTCACGATTGCCCAGGACTTGGGCAAAGTTGGTCCGGTAAAAGCCATGGCTGGCGAAACCGATTGGGCGGTTCAGGGTCTGTCTCTATCCGATTACCCGGTATTGAAGCAAAATGAAGCGACGGGCAACTACAAAGTATACCTGTGGAACGATCAAATGTCATCGACGGCGATGGGTTTTGCCCTAAACTACACCGTCAAGGACCCGGTATTGAGACCGATCTTCAACGACCTGCGCTTCCGCCAGGCCCTCTCGCTGGCGATTGACCGCGACGATATCAGCCGGACGATTTTCTTCGAAAAGACGGTTCCCTTTACTGCGCCAGCCTCTCCGATCTGGACGGGTTATGAGGACTGGATGGGCACGTACTATGCCGATTATGACGTTGCCAAAGCCAATGGCCTTCTCGACGATATGGGCCTCCAGTGGGACAGCGCCCACCAGAACCGATTGCGCCCGGATGGCAAACCTCTCACGATCATCGGTGATTACCAGCTCCAATGGCTGGGATATGCGACTGACCTACTACAAATTGTAGTGAAGAATTGGCAGGACATCGGCGTTAAACTTGAACTGAAGCAGTGGCCCGATGGGACCGGTCTCGAGAATTTCTACGCTTCCAATGATCAACAAATCGGCATCTGGAACAGCGATGGCGGAAATGAGGACTTGGCCCGTAAGAACTATCCCATCCGGCTCGAACCACCCTGGCACTGGATGGGTACGGAATGTTGCGCCATGTCCTCTTATCCATGGAGACTGTGGCTGGACACCAAAGGCCAGCAAGGTGAAGAGCCACCCCAGGAGATCAAAGACCTGTATAAATTGGTGCAGGACTGGAGCAATGCCCCGACCGGGTCGCCCGAGTACAAAGACCTGATCAACAAGATCATCAAGATCAATGTTGAAAATTTGTACTACTTTGGCACCGTCAGCGCTGCGCCGCTACCCGTGGTGATCACCAACCGCATGGGCAACTTGCCGCGTGGAGATAATATCCCTATGGGGGCGATGTTCGAACCTTATTTACCCCAGGTAGCGTTCATCAGGCAATAGCTCACGGTATTTCGAGAGGCGGGGCAAGAGATACGTTGACCTGTAAAAGCCAAGCTCTTGCCTCGCCCCTCCATCTGCTCCAAACCCGTTGTTCAGGAAGGCTAAGATAATGCTTAAATACTTGCTCCGCCGTTTACTCTATATGTTATTGACCGTCGTTCTGCTCAGCATCGTATCCTTCATGATCATTAATCTTCCGGCAGGGGATTATATCAATAGCATAGCAGTCAAATTAAACCAGTCTGGAAGGCAGGTAGACCAGACAATGTTGAATAACTTGAGACACCAGTTTGGCCTGGACCAACCCTTGTATATCCAGTATCTCCGCTGGGCCGGAAACGTTCTGCAAGGCAACCTGGGCTGGTCCTACGAATTTCACGCTCCGGTCACCGAATTGATCGGCGAGCGCGTTCAACTGACGGCAGCGATCTCGCTGATCACCTTGTTGATCACCTATCTCCTGGCGATTCCCATTGGCATCTATTCGTCAACCCACCAGTATACGCCTGGAGACTACTTCTTTATGTTTTTAAGTTTTATAGGGATGGCGACTCCCGGTTTTCTACTGGCATTAATCCTGATGGTGATCTTTTTGAGAGCCGGAATGAGCACAATTGGCCTTTTTTCCGCACAATACATCCAAGCACCGTGGAGTTTTCTCAGGTTTGTCGACCTGCTCAAACATTTACCCATACCCGTTCTTCTGATTGGTGTTTGTGGGACGGCCGGGTTGATCCGCATCATGAGGGCACAATTGCTTGATGAGCTCGGCAAGCAATACGTGGTGACCGCGCGCGCCAAGGGTGTTAGTGAGGTGAAACTATTGTTTAAATATCCTGTACGAGTGGCACTAAATCCGATTGTCAGCACCATCGGCTGGGCGCTGCCTTACATTGTAGGTGGAGGGGTGATTGTCGAGTTAGTTCTCAACCTGCCAACGGTTGGACCGATGTTTTACAAGGCATTAATTTCACAGGACATTTTTTTGTCCTCCAGCCTGCTGCTCATCTTGAGTTCACTCACCGTGATTGGAACGTTAATTTCCGATATTCTGCTAGTGGTTGTTGATCCGCGCATCCGTTTTACATCCAGGGAAGCATAAGCCATGACCGACCTTGCACAAATAACTAAACGAACGACAAAGCGATCGGAACTGACTGCGGAGGAGCGATATTACCTGGCTTCGCAGTTTCAGCTTATGTGGCAAAAATTCCGCCGCCATAAGCTGGCTATCATTGGGGGCATTCTTCTGATCTTACTCTATTTCATGGCGTTGTTTGCCGATTTCCTGGCTCCGTACACGCCGGAACAGCGAATCCATAAATATTCGTACCACCCACCCAGTAAAATTCACTTTGTCGACTCTGAAGGTAAATGGCAGGAGCCGTTCATCTATAGAACAAGCATTACGCGTGATCCGGATACCCTGATGTTAATCTACCAGGAGGATCCCAATGTGCACTTCCCGATCCGTTTATTTGTGGCTGCCGAGCCGCATAAGGTGTTAGGGTTCATCAATACTAATATTCACTTATTTGGGGTGGATCAGCGGGATGGAATTTATCTATTCGGTACAGATAACATCGGGCGTGACATCTTATCACGCATCATGTACGCGGCGCGACTGTCATTGACCATTGGGTTGGTGGGTGTAGCCATATCGTTTCTGATTGGCGTGACGCTCGGCGGCATTTCGGGCTATTTTGGTGGCGCAGTGGATACCCTGATCCAGCGAGTTATCGAATTCCTGATCTCCATCCCGACCATCCCGTTTTGGATTGCATTAGCCGCTTCGCTGCCAAAGAATTGGACGGTCGTCCAGAATTATTTTGCGATCATCGTCATCCTGTCTCTGATGAGCTGGGGAGGGCTGGCTCGCGTGGTGCGGGGGAAATTCCTGGAACTGCGCGAGCTGGATTACGTCCTGGCCGCACGCGTGTCAGGAGTATCCGAGGGTTCCATCATCCGCACTCATTTGCTGCCGAACTTTGTCAGTTACCTGATCGTCAATATCACTCTTGCCATTCCTGAGATGATTCTGGGGGAAACAGCGCTCAGTTTTTTGGGTTTGGGGTTGCGCCCACCGGCGGTCAGTTGGGGCGTACTGCTCCAAGATGCGCAAAATATCCGCAGCGTGGCTTTGTATTGGTGGAATATCATCCCGGCGTTATTCGTGATCATTACGGTTGTGGCCTTTAACTTTGTAGGTGATGGTCTGCGGGATGCAGCTGACCCCTATAAACAGTAGTCTAGGAGATCCTGGAATGAACGATTCGAAACAAGCCCAATTGATGGAAAAGGCAGGTCGGTCCCAAGTGCCATTATTAGAGATAAATAACCTAAAGACCTATTTCTACGTCAACGAAGGCGTATTGAAAGCAGTCGACAGCGTCAGTTTTCGGATTAGCCAGGAGGAAACCCTGGGATTGATCGGGGAGAGCGGCTGCGGGAAGAGCGTCACCGCCCATTCCATCCTGCGGATCGTGCCTTCGCCTGGAAAACTGGTTGGCGGGCAAATCCTCTTGTATAACGACCACCTGGCCATTAATCTGGCCGAACTGAACCCTTCCGGAACGACGATCCGCAGCATTCGCGGGAAGGACATCTCGATGATCTTTCAAGAGCCGATGACCAGTCTTTCGCCAGTCCATACCATCGGCAATCAAATCCGCGAAGCGATTTACCTGCACCGGACGAAAGACAAAAAAGAGGCGCAAGAGATCGCTCTGGAAATGCTCAACAGCGTCGGAATTGCCAATCCCACCCAGCGGATCAATGAATATCCTTTCCAGCTCTCCGGTGGCATGCGCCAGCGAGCCATGATCGCAATGGCGCTCTCCTGTCACCCGAAACTGCTCATTGCCGATGAGCCCACCACGGCATTGGATGTCACCGTGCAGGCTCAAATCCTGGAGCTGATCCAGGAATTACAGCAGCAGTTCAACATGGCGATGCTCTACATTACCCACGATTTGGGCGTGATCGCCGATGTATGTAACCGGCTGGCGGTCATGTATCTGGGTAAGATCGTCGAGTTGGGATCCGCCCGCGATCTCTTTTACCATCCTTTCCACCCTTATACTGCGCGTTTACTGAAGTCCAGGCCATCGCTGAGCCGCAAAACGGGCGCGCGGTTGGAGTCAATCATCGGCAATGTTCCCATCCCGCTCAACCTGCGCGCGCAGTGCGGCTTTGTGGATCGCTGCACCGAAGCGATCCAGGGACGTTGCGAGGCGGCGGTGCCGGAGCTGATGGAGCTGGAAGAAAACCATTGGGTGCGCTGCTTTTTATATGAGAAGGCAGGGTAACTTTATGGAGAAGATGAAAATGATGGATGGAAATATGGCTGCCAACAATACACAACCTGACCTGCTGTTGGAGGTGAAAAACTTAAAAAAATACTTTCCGATCTCGGGCGGTATGTTCATGCCTCCAAAAGGTCAGGTGAAGGCTGTGGATGACGTCAGCTTGGAACTGGCACAAGGCGAAGTACTGGGCCTGGTCGGCGAGTCTGGCTGCGGTAAAACGACCCTGGGTCGCTGCATCGTGCGCTTATACCAACCCGGGGCAGGAGAAATCCTTTTCCAAACGTCCAAAGGAGAAGTGATCGACCTGGCGAAAATGTCTGGAAAGGCCATACTGCCTTACCGGCGTGATATCCAGATGATATTCCAGGACCCATATTCCAGCCTCAATCCCCGCCTGACTGTCTTTGATACGATTAGTGAACCCATTCGGGCCAATCACGTCGCTTCAGGACAGGAATTAGATGACCGTATCATGTACTTGATGAAGGCGGTGGGCTTGGAAACCCGCTATCTGCGGCGCTATCCACACGCTTTTTCAGGCGGGCAGCGCCAGCGCATTGGTATCGCCCGGGCATTGGCAACCAACCCGCGCCTGATCGTGGCAGATGAACCGGTCTCTGCCCTGGATGTATCCATCCAGGCGCAGATCCTTAACCTGTTGAAAGATCTGCAGGCTGAATTTGGGTTGAGCTATCTGTTTGTGGCGCATGACCTGAACGTGGTGCGCTACATCTCCAATCGAATGGCCGTCATGTATGTCGGTCGCCTGGTGGAACGGGCTTCTACCAACGAGCTTTTCACGTACCCCAAACATCCTTATACAGAAGCACTGCTTTCCGCAGTCCCGAAATCGGAGCCGGACGAGGTGCGCCACCGCATCCTCCTGCGGGGAGAGATTCCCAACCCGGCCAACCCACCCACGGGCTGTTATTTTCACCCGCGTTGCCGGTATGTAAAAGATGTTTGTAGAGTCGATGCTCCTCCAATGGAGGAAGTAAGCCCGGGCCATTTTGCCGCCTGCTACTTTGCAAAAGAACTTACCTTGAGTGGAGTCGGCGCCGCCTGAAGAGGTTCAAAAATGGGTCCTTTTTTGCTGTTCTTTGTAATTGCTTTCGTCCTGGTGATCATCTTTATCGTGGTTTACACCCGGCGCGTGGCAGATTTGGCGCTGACCGACCTGTTTCGGGCTGCCGAAAGTATTACCAATGGGAATTTTCCTAAAAAATGGCACAGGCAGATCAACCGGAGCCTGAGCTTGAAGCGCGTGATACCTGCCTTAGTGCCTGAACCTTCAGGGACCGGGCAAGCCCTGCAGAAGATCGACAGGCTCATTCGATTCTTCGAGAAAAGCCCATTTATTGAAAACGCAGAAGCGCGTGATCTACTGCTTGCCCATTTGAAGGAAACGCGCCAGCGTTGGGCAAAGATGACTTGGGAAGAAATAGGAAAAGAATAGGATAGTTCTATGCTCAATCATAAATACTCCCAAATAAATAATCGAGATAAACAACTGTTGCGGGACTTGGCAAAGCAGTACCTGGAAATCTGCCATGCGTATAGGAACGTGACGGCTAAAGCTCTCTGGAGGGATCATAACAGTTTGAGGAAAACGCGACCGCCAGTGACGATCCATAGTTCTTGGCATACAGGACCATCGAGCGATCCGTTTCTCGACCCAAAGGAATGTTAAAAGCCTCCCCACCAATTACTTAGCCAGCATCAAGGAGATTAATAATGAATGAATTGAATAAGGACAATGATAACCTCTTTATGCCCTACGCGGCATTTCGCGCCTTGCCTTTAGGAATGGTATTACCAGATGGATGGTTAAAGGGAATGCTTTTAAAAGAAGCCAATGGCTTCACTGGCCACCAAACCGAATTCTGTTTCCCGTTCAATCGAAATTATTGGGCTGGGCAAGAGCGTGCGCAAAATGAGGAATCCGTCAATGGAGGTATATGGTGGTATCCCTGGGAACAGATGGGATATTGGGTTTCGGGAGCGTATCGTTGCGCAAAGCTCATCGGCGATGACCGGCTTATGCAACTTGCCACGAGGCCAATCCACTATACGCTGCAACATCCAATCAACGGATGGTTTCTTGGCCCTCAGAAGTTGTATACACAATATACTCCTACAGAATACAACCCTCCGTGGGATTATCCTCATAGTTATGAGTTTTTCCGCCCGGGGCGCTGGCCGGAATGTGTTTTCTTCCGGGCCCTCATGAGTTTTTCCGAAGGCAACAACGATCCCTCGGTGATTACCGCTATGCAAAAACATTATTTAGCAGATAGCGCCTGCGCCTATAAAGATGGGCCATTTGGGGATGAAAACTTTTCAAGGGAACGGACGGCTATTGAGTCTATATTGTATTGCTATGGGCGCATCGGGGATGTCCGCCTGCTTAACAAAGCAAAAGATATTTGGTCGCACGTTACCCAGTCTACTATCAATAATTTAACGGATGACAGGTCGCACGCTGAACACGGCGTATCATACGCTGAAGCGTCAAAAATAGCTGCAATACTCTACTTGTATACCGGTGACACAACCTACCGTTGGATTTCCACACGTATGATGGACAATGTCTTTACGTATCACATGCTGGTCTCTGGCACACCTTCCACCACAGAGGACCTGAGCGATATAACTGAAATCAATGGCCATGAAACCTGCGATATTTACGAGTTTAACCGGTCAATGGGCTACCTGCTTATGGCAACGGGAAAGGGCACTTATGCCGACCGTATTGAGCGGGCGCTCTTTAATGCCGGTATGGGCGATGTCCGCAAGGACTGGTCGGGTTGTCAATATTTATCCTTCCCCAATCAGGCGCTGGCCTCGAAGGACTCCGCGAATATTGGCGCTGTTGGGACCGGGGTTATGCTATACGGCCCAAACGCCGATCACCGGCCAATTTTACAGTTTGTTACTTCTTGCTGTCATGGCAATATATCAAATCTATTGCCGGAATATGCCGAACACATGTGGATGGACGATGGAAAAGGCGGGCTTGCAGCGGTGTTATACGGTCCATGCCATGTGAACACTTTGGTGGGCCCTTCTGCTACCATGGTTGGTATTACCGAAGAGACCGATTATCCTTTCGGCGAAACCATAACTTTCACCATTTCGCTCCCGGAATCAGTCAATTTCCCTCTTTATTTGCGGATACCAGAATGGTGCACCGACCCGTTATTGACGGTAAATGGTCTGGCTATTGACATAACGCAATTAAACAATGGCTTTTTTACCCTGCAACGCACCTTAAATAATGGAGACAAAATAGCATTGACCCTCCCCATGCCCCTAAAAAAGAGTACCTGGCCGAATGATGGAGTTGCCCTGGAACGCGGCCCCCTGGTATTTTCTCTAAAAATTGAAGAAAATTGGCAATCGTTTTTTGAGGATCTGCCGGAGACTACGAGCCCCGCTTTTCCAATGTGGGCCGCTACACCTGCATCGCCGTGGAATTATGCCCTGGTGATGGATCCTGCTTTGCCATTGGACAAGCAGGTGCAAGTCGAAACGGTTACAGTGGGCGACGATCCATGGAGCCATTCTCCCATCAGTTTGAAAATTCAAGCACGCCAGGTCAATGGTTGGGCATTTGACCAAGACGGGACAAGGATATATACCCCGCCTCTACCCGATCACTCTACACTGAAAGCGAAGCTTGGCACACAACAAGAGATCGTTATGGTTCCGTATGGCAGCACTTGTCTGCGTATGACTGTTTTGCCATTTGTCACAGGCTACTAACCGGCCGGGTGAAGATTATTTGTCAAACTTCCGTAAAGACAAGCGTCGTGATTTTATCCGCTCCGGCACCTTGTCTGGCGGGCTTGCTCGCCGCTTGCGCCCTGTAGATTGTCACCAAGGAAGTTAAAGTCACCAAGAAATTGGAAGAAAAAATGGAAAAGGAAACACGCCGGCGTTGGGCAAAAATGACTTGGGAAGAAATCAAAAAAAATGGGACAACAAATCATAATGAGGATATTTGAGGAGGAAACATGGAAACAATGAAAAGAGCCGCTATTACGGGTGTAAGGCAAACGATGCTGCTGGATACTCCCATACCTGAGCCGAAGGAAGATTGGGTGTTGGTGAAGGTCCATGCTGTGCCGTTATGCACCGAGTACAAGGGCTGGCTCAACGGAAATGAATATTCCGGCCATGAAGCAGCAGGAGAGGTTGTTAAAGTGGCACAGCCCGGGAAAGTGAAGGTGGGAGACCGGGTTGTCGTCATGCCGGGCTCGCCCTGTGGAAAATGCTCACTTTGTATTTCGGGCGAATATATCCATTGTGAGCACTGGATTAACCATCCCGAATTTTCGGGCTTGAAACATGGCGGTGATACCCATGTACAGTATTTAATCAAGCAGGATTGGCTTTTGGTGCCCATTCCTGATAACATTTCCTACGAACGGGCTTTCCTGGCATGCTGCGGCCTGGGACCCACCTTCGGAGGCTTGGAAAATATGAATGTGTCGGCATCGGATACGGTATTGATCACCGGAGGGGGTCCGATTGGGTTAGGTGGGGTGATCAATGCAAAGTACCGCAGAACCAGAACCATATTGGTTGAACGAATACCCTACCGGCAGTAGAAAGCCAAGGAACTGGGTGCTGATCTTGTGCTGGATCCGGATGATCCGAATATACGGTCGGAAATTATGCAATACACCGGTTCCATCGGTGTGGATGCATGTCTCGAAGCATCAGGTACGTTGGAAGCCCAAAGACTTTGTATTGATGTTACCAGACGGAAAGGCCAGATTGCACTCATAGGGGAGTGTGGAGAAGATCTAGCGATCAAGGCCAGTCCTGATTTTATCCGAAAAGGCATCGTCATGATGGGTCAGTGGCATTACAACCTGAAAGGCGTTTTTAAGATCATGAAAGTGATCTGTGAGTCACCTGTGGTGGAGAAGCTGATTACGCATGTATTTCCAATGAGCAGGATCCAGGAAGCATTGGAGATCAGCGCGTCTCACGATTGTGGGAAGATCATCCTCAAGCCCTGGGAAGACTGATGAGTGATTCAAAGGCATACCAAACCATTTGCAAACAAGGAGCGAAAAAATGAGACTCGGTGGTCCTATATTTCGGAAAGTCAATAGTTTTGAAGAGGAAGTGGCTTTGCACAGGAAACTCGGTTTTGGTGCAGCATACTGCAATTACATTGAAGACCCTTCAAAAAGAGAAGAGTACAAGAAGGCGTATGCTGAAGCCAATATCGTACTGGCAGAATTTGGCGCATATTGTATTAATATCCTAGATACGGATAAAACCTTGCGCCAGAAGAATATTGATGAAATATGCAGACGGCTTGAATACGCTGATGAAATGGGAGCGCGCTGCTGTGTGATTCATGGTGGAACCGTAGAGACCGGAGATTGGGGAAATGCCAACCCGTTGAATATGTCGGAGAAGAGCTTTGCTGAGACAGTGATGACCGTGAGAGGCATCATCGACAGGGTAAAGCCCGAGACAACCAAGCTAGTCATGGAAACCGAATCGTACCTGCTGCCTGACAGTCCGGAAATTTATGCCCGATTGATAGAAGCAACCGACCGGCTGGGTTTTGCGGTGCATCTTGATCCGGTAAACATTATCGCCAGCCCAAGGAGATATTACAACAATACCCAGTTTATTAAAAGGTGTTTCGCGTTATTGGGACCTTGGATTGTGAGCTGCCATGCCAAAGACCTGAATATGCCGCCTAAGCATGCAACTGTACAAATTGATGAGACTTTTATAGGAGATGGAGTTCTTGATTACGATACATACATAAAAGAAATAGAGAAGATGAGTCCTCCCCCGACCCTCATGATTGAGCACCTGAATGAAAGCCAGCTGATTAAGGGCTTGAAGTTTATTTTCAAGAAAGCCGAAGAAGCCGGAATAACATTCGAGGGTTCCGAGCACAGGGAGGAATTGGCTGCTGCGGAAGATTCCAGTGGGGAATGGTTTGCGCCCCATTTATAAGCGGGAAGATTCCTTTTATATATTGGAGAAAAAACGGAAAAGCAAGTATATTCAAACCACTCGGCATCCAGGGCGACCTTTTATGTATCACCAGGTGGAAATGACAGTAATCCCGGTACCATGGATTTACCTCTACTGACCCTTGCAGGCGCTCGTGATAAGGCCCCCACCATGCTGGATGGTATCGGGGACATCACGGTTTATTTCCGTGGCGGCTATTACCCGTTTGCCCAAACCGTTGTGTTCGGCCTTGACGATTCGGGCAGTGAAAATCAGGTCATCACCTATCGCAACTACCCGGGGGAAACACCGATCTTCACTTCTGGTCTTCAAGTGACGGGCTGGCGCAAGCTCTTGTCGGGTGACCCTGGGCATGACGAAATCCCAACCACTGTCCGTGAGCATGTTTGCATTGCCGATGTTTCTGATGTGCTCCAAAAAACGGGACTTTTCCATTATCTATTGGATAACAAAGCGGAATGGCTGCGTCGAGCTATGACAGATGGTTTTTCCTCGCCCAGAAAACACAAGCCGGGCGAGGATCGCACTCTGAAATTTACCCTGACCCCGGAGATGATGTCCTTCTTCGATTACGAGGGCAAACTGACGCTCGAACCCGGCGATTTCCGTTTAGAAGTCGGCGGTTGTTCACCCGGAAAGCGCGGCCAGGAATTGGGTGCACCTGCACCTGCCACAGTGGTATTCCGCGTGAGTTAGCAGAAATCTATCCCTATCTCTTTCAATACGGAGTATTTTATGTCTGACTATTCCCCTAAACCCGAACAAAAATTTACATTTGGTCTATGGACCGTTGGTAATCGTGGTGTAGACCCGTTTGGCAGCGCCACTCGTGAACAAAAATTTCCGGCAGAACTAGTTTACCTGCTGGGAGAAGTCGGTGCATATGGTGTCAACTTTCACGACAACGACTTGATCCCGATCGATACCACACCTGCTGAAGCCGATGTCATCAAAAAGGACTTCCGCAGAGCTCTGGCTGATACAGGGCTGGTCGTTCCAATGGCGACCACCAATTTGTTCAGCGACCCAGTTTTCAAGGACGGTGCATTCACGAGCAACGATGCAAAGGTCCGCGCGTATGCCCTCCAAAAGACGATGAAGGCCATCGATCTGGGTGTGGAATTTGGCGCAAAAACCTATGTATTCTGGGGCGGGCGCGAAGGCACGGAAACGGATTCCAGCAAGAATCCATTGGATGCGATCAAGCGCAGCCGCGAAGCCATGAACTTCCTGTGTGAATATGCCCTCGACAAGAAATACGATCTCAGATTCGCCCTTGAAGCCAAGCCGAACGAACCACGAGGGGATATCTACAACCCAACTACAGGACACATGCTGGCGTTCATAGCCACACTCGACCACCCGGAAATGGTCGGCGTCAACCCTGAGGTGGCTCATGAGCACATGGCCGGGATCAACTTCATGCACGGTGTAGCCCAAGCCTGGGAAGCGGGTAAGCTCTTCCACATTGATCTGAACGACCAGTATCCCGGACGCTATGACCAGGACCTGCGCTTTGGCTCACGTGACTTGAAGGCTGCATTCTTTCTGGTTAAATTTCTCGAAGATGTCGGCTATTCCGGCTCGCGTCACTTCGATGCCCATGCTTACCGAACTGAAGATTACGATGGGGTCAAGGACTTCGCGCGCGGTTGTATGCGCACCTATCTCATCTTGAAAGAGAAAGCTGCCCGGTTCAATTCTGATCAAGAGATCCAAGCGCTGCTTGCCGAAATCAACGTTATTGATGCTGAGATGTCGTCCTACTTCGGCAGTTACACATCTGAAAAAGCCGCTGCACTCAAGGCGCGATCTTTTGATCGCAAGGCTATCTCTGATCGTGGGCTGAAGTATGAACGGCTTGACCAATTGACTATAGATTTGCTTCTCGGCGTTCGATAACCAATAAGTAAAGATGAGTACGAAAAGTTATTTTCTCGGTGTCGATACATCCACAACCAGCAGCAAGGCGTTGTTAATCGATGAAGCCGGCGAAGTGGTGGCAGTTGCCTCGTCACCGCATACGCTACAAACACCCCGGCCACTCTGGTCTGAACAGGATCCACCGGAATGGTGGCAGGCGGTCTGTGTGAGTATCCGTTCTGTTTTGAAAAAGGCAGGTGTAAAGGCTGAAACCATCGCCGCCATTGGTCTGACAGGACAGATGCATGGGCTGGTTCTACTCGACGATGCGGGTGAGGTCCTGCGTCCCGCCATTCTGTGGAACGACCAGCGCACCCAGGTACAATGCGACGAAATTCACCGGCGTATCGGGCGCGAGAAGTTCATCCAGATTACCGGCAATGTGGCTTTGACCGGTTTCACTGCACCAAAGATCCTATGGGTCAAGGAAAACGAGCCGGAAATCTACGCCAAATCCACGCACGTACTATTGCCGAAGGATTTTGTGCGCTACAAGCTGACGGGGGATTTCGCCATGGACAAGGCCGATGGGTCTGGGACCGTCCTGTTCGACCTGAAAGAGCGTGACTGGTCCGGTGAAGTTTTATCTGCCCTAGGTATTCCCCGTAGCTGGATGCCACCACTTTATGAAGGGCCACAGATAACCGGACATCTGACCCCGGCTGCCGCTGCAGCCACCGGGCTGAAGGCTGGCACGCCCGTCATGGCAGGTGGTGGCGACCAGGCGGCGCAGGCCGTAGGCGTGGGCGCGGTTAAGCCGGGCATCATCGGGCTAACGGTGGGCACCAGCGGCGTGGTCTTTGCCACTACGCCCTCCGCGCTGATCGAACCCGAAGGACGGCTGCATGCCTTCTGCCATGCCGTGCCGGGGATGTGGCACTTCATGGGCGTAATGCTCTCCGCGGCAGGCAGTTTGCAGTGGTATCGCGACACCCTTGCTCCGGGGATGAGTTTTGATGACCTACTGAAAGAAGCCAAATCTGTTCCCGCAGGCAGCGAAGGATTGCAGTTCCTGCCCTATCTGAGCGGTGAACGGACCCCGCACCCCGACCCATTAGCACGCGGTGCTTTCATCGGCCTGACTTTGAGGCATGGGCGTGGACACATGACCCGTGCTGTCCTAGAAGGTGTAGCTTTTGGCTTAAAAGACATCTTTACCTTGATTCAAAATGCCGGGCTGGCTGAAATTGTACAGGTGCGCGCATCCGGCGGTGGAATAAAGAGCCCATTATGGCGGCAGATTCTAGCTAGTGTACTCGAAGCTGAATTGATAACAGTTGACGTAGTAGAGGGGGCAGCCTATGGTGCAGCCCTGCTGGCGGGGGTTGGCGCCCGTGTGTGGTCGAATGTTACAACTGCATGCAAGGAGGTAATAAGGCTGGCAGAAATCACCAAACCAAATGAAGGGCAAGTTGTGATCTATCGTATCATGTATCCGATTTATCGCGAATTGTATCCTGCGCTGAAATCTATTTTTCAAAAGATTGAGTGAATTATATGGAGGCGAAAATTGTTGTAGGAAGAACCCGAATCCCATTTTTCCTCAGGTAATAGAATGGTTTTACTTCAATAAAACTCACAAGAAATTGTGAAGAAAATCCATTGGATGCCAATGCGTTGACTGGACCTTATTTACACATCCGATGTACTCGCTTTCTCCGTGTCCAATGGACTTGGCAAAAATGGCAGGACACTGGATGGGAGAAACGTTTTTTTGAAATTGTTCTTTAAACTATTGGTTGAGCGTACGAGCCGCTCCAACCAACAACTATTTTCTGAAAACACTTCTTACTATTTATTTCCTCCTCAGGACAGGACCTCAGGTCGCCTTTCCTTGCTTCATACCGATGCATATCGGGAACAATTCGGGAACAATTCGGGTACAGATATGCTAGAACAGTATGGTGATTTTGGAACAAAATATACGTAATAAACGGCTTTTTTCCCCTACCTGCTCATCTATCGCACTGATGAGATCGAGGGTCCGAATGACTCCAGGTCCACTGGAATACCCTCATTGGTGGGGGAAACTTCCAATATATACCTACATGTGGGGGATATAGCAATGGTCATCTCTTGGACGATCTAATTCTGTTGCAACGTGCTGCAACCAAATCGGTAAGCTAGGGTGATGTTTGATCTGACTGTACAGCAACTGGCATAACCAATTCGTCAATCATATCTCCAATATCACTTTGG
>Ga0315279_10001993_pt1 | contig 32029 bp, 31 predicted proteins | sample YL17G06_20_MG_FD_203694 | JGI IMG/M metagenome (GOLD analysis project Ga0315279, IMG submission 203694) | Sediment microbial communities from Yellowstone Lake, YNP, Wyoming, USA - YL17G06_20 | ecosystem: Environmental > Aquatic > Freshwater > Lake > Sediment | place: USA: Wyoming | collected...
GCAGGCGATCAAACGAGAGGCGGGTTTCAAAGCTCGTCGTTGGGTCGTCGAACGCACGCATAGCTGGCTCAACCGGTTTCGTCGCCTCCTCATCCGATGCGAGAAGAAGCTCGAAACCTATCCGGCCTTCCTCCACCTGGCTTGCGTCTGGATCACCATCAGGACGCTCTGCCAAGTGAGATAGGCTGTTACTCGCCCCCTGTCGTGTCCCCTCCGAACTTCTCCTTCTTCGGGCCTCCAACCAGGCCCTTCCCGATGCTCACGCGCATGCCCGACCGGCGGTACCTTCACTTCCCGCAAATTTGATCCCTGACACAGCTCCTCAATCATGCCGACGCTGCATCGCATCCACCGAAGTGCGTGCGCTGTCTGTACCCTGACACGTCGGCCGCAGCTCATGCTCCAGCTCATCCCCCCTCCATCTTCGCGTATTGACGCCTGCACGCCCATTGTCGTTCATTACGTCTGACCTCACCTCTCGCTACATCTTCGCAGCGTGCTCGGGAGCACACGCATGGCGTTCATCAAATTCACGGAGAGTGGTCGGTCGTTTTCGCCCCGGGCAACGATCAGCACGTACGGCACGCTGAGCTTTTCTGACGGGGCCCGATGGCGCTTCTCCCTCGACACGTACGCATATGCAATCCTCTACTACGACCCGGATACACGTCGAATCGGAATCGAACTGACGAACGAGCGAGACGCGAAGGGCACGCGGAAGCTGCGGCATCGAAAAACCGGGTCGGATATGGCGGTCAAACCGTTCCTGGACTATTTCAGTATCCACATCGAGACGACGACGCTGTACGACATCGCGAGAGATCGGAAGAGCGGTATGTTGGTCATTGACTTGAAGACAGGGAGGCCGCGACGTACGAAGAAGGAGCATGGAAAGTAGCTGACGTGGGCCTGCCATGAGAAGAAATGTGTGCAAATATCGTGTGAAATCATTGCTGTGCCACTTGCTGACGTGGGTGTTCTGACATATACTATTGTGCGAATGCAAGAGGAAGACTGGTGGAATGAGCGGCGTTGCAGATGGCCTGAGCGGAGGGATCAGGGATTGAGAGAGGCATGGTGTGGGGCTATGCCGGCCTGGTCCGGAAGACGCTCGGCTCGTATGGGGAGAGACCTATGGCCGTCCCAACCCGGCGCACGAAGCAAGGCGTGAAGGGGACGTTCAGCGCAGCGGACGTTCAGCGAGCGATCAAAGGGCGGAAGGTGGTGGGGTTCTTCTACTATGGCAGCTACCGGATCGTGGAGCCGTTCTGCCTCGGGGTGAGCCAGACGGGGAAGGTCGTCCTGCGAGCATACCAGACGGGCGGGGGCAGGGAACGGGGCAGCTCGAGGGGATGGAGGCTCTTTGATCTGGAGAAGGTGTCAGGCTTCCGCACCACAGGGCAGAAGTTCGAGAGCGTCCGACCGGACTACAATCCGGCGGACCGACAGATGAAGGAAATCTACTGCCACGTGTGAGCAGGTTGGGCCGCCCCACGAGCGGTGGGTGCGCTCGTGGGGCCCTGCTCGCCGATGGGAGAACCGCGAGACGGTTGCCGCCAGGTGCGTCCTGGCCGGGCGGCAGCCGTCTCGCTCTGTGTACGGCACTCGGCCTCGCGCCCGACGATCGGGGCTTTCCTTAGAACGTCCCTCAGAATGAACGGCACCGGCTGGCTGCAGGACGCGCTGTTTCGCATACAACGCGCCGTCATTCTGAGGGATATTCTTAGGAACGCCTATCACAATAACTGGACCTGATGGGTGTACGACGCATCGGTTCGCATACAACGCGCCGTCATCCATCGCGCCCTTCGGGCGCGCTGAGCGAAGCGAAGAATCTCCTGTTGAGGATGCACATGCGCCGCAAGGCCGAGATTCTTCGCTCACGTCGGCTCTTTGAGCCGACGCTGCTCAGAATGACACCGCTTGTAAGGCGCCCGCCACATGCTCCTGCGCTCATTGTGTGGCGCACTCCTAATCTAGGCCGAACTCGAGCTCGAAGGCGAGGTTGTCCTCCGGCTGATCGCCGAGCTGTCGGCCGCGCTCACGGGAGTAGTAGACGAAGTCGATCTTCATGAGCCAGAGGTTGATCCCCATGCCGAAGGTGGGGTAGCCCTGGTACGCGCCGGCACGGAGCCGGACAAGCGTCAGGTCGAGCTCGCCGCCAAAGTAGACGTGCATCGGGATCGGCAGGGCCTCGGCGTCCAGCAGATCGTGGTAGTCGGCGACGAGATGGATCCGAGGAAGGATTCGATAGTAGATACCGGCGTTGAGGCACATCTCGGGGCGCACCTGACCGAAGGTGGCGAGGTCCTGCGCGGCGACGCCGACGACGAAGGTCTTCGCGAGAGGAACTTGGACGCCCGCATCGATGCCGATGCCGTAGCGACGGTCCTCGCCGATGCTGTTGACGAGATCGTTGTAGATCTGCGATTCGCGGGCGGCCTCCTCAGGGACGAAGCTGCGGTTCACCCTCCATCGGAGGAAGGACTTCCCGGCGACGCCGGCGTACCACGTATGGTCGCGCGTGTGGAACGTGTGGCCGTAGCCAGCGATGACGCCCGCGTCGCCAAAGCCGGAGAGATCGAGCCGAGGCTGGAAGACGCCGGCGTTCATCTGGGGCGCGCCGTCGAGGACGACATAAGTCTGGACGGAGACGTGCTGCCAGCCAAGGCGTACCGCGGGAAAGACGCGAAGGACCGCGCCGTTGTCGTCGAGCGCCTCGGCGCGTTGGTCGAGCGCTGCGAGGCGGTCCGGCAGGAGCTGATCGACGTCCTCGAGGTCCTTGCGATTGTTGCGGAAGTAATCCGTCACGCCCTTGAGCTGGCCGAGACCGCCAATGCCGCCGAGTTCAGCGCGAATGGGGACGTTCAGGTGGAACCGTTTTCGCGCGAGCGATGCCGGGTTGTAGAACAGGCCGGAGCCGCGCCACGCGCCGGCAGTATAGGCGCCTCCCATCCCGAGGACGGCGATCTCGTCGCGGAAGCTATGCGGGGTGAACGGCCGCGCGGCGGCGGAGAGAGACAGCATCGCCGTCATCGCCATCGCGCCGGCGCCCATCCATCGTCTCACCATGGCCGTATCCTCGCGTTCAGAGGTGCGCGTCCTCGTCAATACGCCCGTCACCATCGTCATCGCGCCCGTTGATGACCTCTTCGTCGACGCGGCCGTCGCCGTCATCATCCCCGGGAGCAACGACATAGGCCCCCATCGACGGCAGGAGCACCTCGCGGATGTACCGGGTGACTTTGTCGGCATTGATGGTCTGGTTATCGGACGACGGGCAGTCGAACATCTCCGATGGATCGAGCGCAGGGACAACCTCATGGGCAACCGCAGTGTCGAGCGCGGCGATGGCGGCGTTCAGCACCGCGACGGTGGCAGCATTGGCCGCGGCGGGATCATGCCACGCGATGCCGTAGGCACCGGGTAGGCCGACGATGTACAGCCCGCCGTCGATCGCATCGAGTTTGATGCGAAATTCGGCCATGACGCGCAGGAGCCGCGCGACGAGGAAGTCGGGATAGAAGCCGCACGGATCGATACCGCCGACGATGGTGACGCGCATGGCCGCTTGGCGGAGCCATCCGTCATCGCGCGGCATCATCGCCGCTCGCTGCCGTGTCCCCGCGGTATTGGCGAAGAGGATGAGCCCAAGTGCCTGCTCGATGGTATAGAGGTGCGGGAGCAGGTTGCGCCGCTCGTTGTCGGAGAGCGTCTCGAAGGGAAAGCGGAGGTTCTTCGTGCCTGGGGCCTGGCTGAGATCGTGCGTGATGGTCAGGACGCCGATCGCCGCATGTTGGCGGGATTCCTTCGCGGCGAGGAACAGGCGATCCGACGTGATCGTCTCCGTGCTGCCGGACTTGAGAAAGCGGTCGAGTTCGTCTTGAAGGACGGGCGCTTCATCGCCGGGGGTCGGCTCCGTGGTGCCGAAGATGTTGCATCCGGCCGCCAGAGCTGCGACGATGACGACGGCCACGATATGCCCGAAGGCCGGGCGCATGCGAGTCCTCCGAGCGTGCCGGCGAGAGTAGGACGTGATACGCCTGGGAGTGGCCGCAGCGTCATTCCACCGACCGACCAGGCTGCCGATATCGTCATAGAAGATACTGCGCCTTTGCCTGTCCGGGAGCGGGAGGCGTCGCACCTGCGCGGTGCGGTGCATCTATCCCAGCCGGTGTACCCGTCCCGGCACAGAACGCGAAACGCCCAGCCCTCCAGGGAGGACCGGGCGTACCTCAGGGCGTGTGTACAGGGGCATGCCCGCCTGAGCCTATCCTGCGCTGCGAGCGTGTTGGGCCACCAGCCGCGGCCCATTCGTTCCATCACGGAGATGGCGATAGGATCGCTTGCCGATGAAGATACCCCTGCCTATGCCGCGGCTGCGCCGAGGGTAGGAGGAAGGAATCTCCTCAGGAAGACCAGGCATGGGTAGCCTGCGCCGTGCGCGGAGAGCACGCGGGTTCAGGCGTGAGCTACCTCAGACGGCCTAGCGCACGACCCGGACGTTATAGGCTTCCTGGCCCTTACGGCCGGGGCGTACCTCGAACTCCACCGAGTCGCCGTCGGCGATCCGGTTCTTGTCCGCTTCGTCCACGTTGGTCACGTGGACGAAGATGTCCTCACCCTGGTCTTGGCTGATGAAGCCATACCCGCGGGCGTGGTTGAACCACTTGACTTTGCCTGCTGCCATGCTTGACTACCTTTGCTACTACCGACAGAGGGCGATATGGCAAGTCTGTCCACCGCCCTCCATTCGGGATGCTTGAGGATGTATTACCGTCGCACGCGGACGTTGTACGCTTCTTGACCCTTGCGGCCCGGACGCACCTCGAACTCGACGGAGTCGCCATCGCTGATCCGATCCTTGTCCGCCGGGTCGATGTTGGTGACGTGGAGGAAGAGATCCTCGCCGTTCTCGGGATGGATGAAGCCGTACCCCTTCGCGTGGTTGAACCACTTGACGGTTCCTGTTGCCATCGTCCGCTCTTTCTTCGGGTGTACGATTCCTGACGGTGACGGAGCAACCGAGTTGAAGCCCCGGCTGCTCCGCGCCAGGATGGTGGCCAGTCACTACACCACGCGAACGTTGTACGCTTCCTGACCCTTGCGGCCCGGACGCACCTCGAACTCGACGGGATCGCCATCGCTGATCCGATCCTTGTCCGCCGGGTCGATGTTGGTGACGTGAACGAAGAGATCTTCACCGTTTTCAGGACGAATGAAGCCGAACCCCTTCGCATGGTTGAACCACTTGACAGTTCCTGTTGCCATCGTCTGCTCTTTCCTCAGATCTACGGTATCTGGTGATGGTGAGGCAACCGCATTGGAAGCCCGAACACCATCGCGCCAGGATGGTGGCTTGTTACTGCCGCACGCGGACGTTGTACGCTTCCTGACCCTTGCGGCCGGGACGTACCTCAAACTCGACCGGATCACCATCGGTGATCCGATCCTTGTCCGCCGGGTCGACGCTGGTGACGTGGACGAAGAGATCCTCGCCGTTCTCGGGACGGATGAAGCCGAACCCCTTCGCGTGGTTGAACCACTTGACAGTTCCCGTTGCCATCGTTCGATGCTTCCTCACGTGATACTGGTGCGTCCGACGGACCCAACAAGGCTACCTCAGCCGCCCGCCACCAGTGACGTTGAACACGCACCTGCACGCGTACGCCTTGTTCATTCCTCCGTGCCACCGGCTCACACTACATCCATCCCGACAGCACCGGCTCTGCGCATCTGCGCCGGATTCACGTTGACGGCATGCACAAAAGGGATGAAGCCGGTCTTTCGCGTGATGAGCTACGGAAAAACTCGGTCCCTGAGCCTTCACCTCCTCTTGCTGTGGCACACGTGTCGGCCGAGGCAACGCAGAAACGGGCACCGGCCATGCGTGGACTGGCGACGTCGACACACACGATCCGCTGCCCGGATATATAGAGAGACCCGAGGGGAAAGTCAAGTCGAAGGGTGGGGGTGACGCTGTTCTCGCTCAATGTACGCGGTATCCACTCAAAAACCGGCCCCCCAGATATTCCGGGTAAGCCGCCAAAAGATGGTAGCGGGGGAAGGATTCGAACCTTCGACCTCCAGGTTATGAGCCTGGCGAGCTACCAACTGCTCCACCCCGCGCCGGAATGACTGAATATACTCCACGATCCTATCATGGTCAAGCTGAGTGTGGCGACTGCAAGGGCGATTGCATTCGCCGGGCCTTGTAAGGAGATGTCGGTTTCATCGCTACGTTCGTACGCGGATGGAGACGGGTCGGCCACCGCCGGTGGCGGATTGGATAGCCGCTTCGACGACCGCGAGGGCTTGCACGGCGCCGGCACCGTCAGTCTCCGGCGCCGCACCGGTCTCGATGCAGCGGGCAAACTCGTCCATCTCCTCGCGCTGCGTGTCGTTCTCCTCGAAGGGGATCAGCTCCGTACCGTACGGCCGGCGGATGGTCTTCTCGATGCGGTCCCACTCGACGTGGAGGTTCGCGTCGGTGCCGTAGAGGCGGATGAAGTTCGTGCCCGGGATGACGTAGTGGCTCTGAAGCGTGGCGAGGATGCCCGAGTCGTACTCCAGCAGCATGACGGTCGTGTCCTCGTTGTCCGGCAGGATGCTCGCCCGCATGAAGGAGCTCACGCGGCGCACGGGGCCGGCGTAGTAGCCCATGGTGTCGATGCAGTGCACGCCGAGCTGGATGAGCGGTACGGCGGGACACGTCTCGCGGCGGTAGCGCCAGCTTTCCGGCGTGATGCCGAAGCCGCCGGAGTGAGAGAAGTTCGCCTCCATGGCGACGAGCTGGCCCAGGTCACCGGCGTCGAGCATGCGCTTCGCCGCGCGGAAGCTGTTCGCCCGGCGCGTGTTATGGCCGACCATGAGGACGCGGCCCGCCTCTTTCGCCGCACGGACCATCGGGATCGCGTCGGCGAGCGTGTTAGCGATGGGCTTCTCGACGTAGACGTGCCTGCCCGCGGCGACGACCTGCTCGAGCATGGTGCGATGGAGCGGGTTCGGCACCACCAGGACGATCCCCTGGATCGAGTCGTCGGCGAGGAGTTCGTCGAGGGAGGAGACGATCGGCGCTCCGGCCTTCTCGGCGGCGGCTGCAGCAGCCTTCGGGTTCGTATCGCAGACTCCCGCGATGACGATGCCCTCCGCCGCGATGGCGCCGCGAAGGACGTTCGCGCCGTAGCCCCCGACGCCGACCATGCCGATCCTGACCATGGGGTATCCTTTCGTGCGGAAGGTATGCGACAGGCGGGTCCGGTGAAGATTCGGAGGAAGCATAGGGTGATGGGCGACAAGGGGCAAGCACAAGCGGCGGCGGACGGGACGCTCCGCCGCCGCGACGCGCGATGAGATGGTCCGTCTTCTCTCATCAGCTCAGGAAGCCGCCGATGACGGCTCCCGCGAGGAGCGGACCGATGCTCGCGAGCGCAAGACCCAGGCGGCCTGCTCCCATGACCTCGCCGAAGAGCGGGAGGGCCGCCAGCGCCGAAGGGAACAGGTAGAAGGACACGCTCAACACGACGGACGGCAGGATCGCGGCCAGGATGGCGCCGGACACGCTGCCCGATTTGCGGCCCCCGATGGCTCCGGCGATGAGCCCTCCCAGAAACGGCACCCAGACCAGCACGATGGAGGCGACCAACATCCAGACACTGCCGGAGAGAACGCTCCCCCGCGGTGCATCCAACGTCCACACGCGGCTCATAGGAATACCTCGCATTCGACTCGGTTGGCCAACACGGAATCTCATACGGTATGGCGGTGAGGACGTTGCCGGAGTCCTTCCCCCATGTTGATAAACAAAGCCGGAACGCCCGTTCGGTTTCATCCGGGCATTACGCGGAGGAGTGATACAGGGTATATGACTCGCCGAGAGTGAGATACGAGCAACGCTGAGGGTGTGGCAAGGAGCCGTGCCTGCGTGCCTACGCGTACTCCGGCTTTGCGGCCTCCATCGCCTCGCGGATTGCGGTCTGGACCTTCTCATCCTCGACGGGGAAGCAGACCGCGTAGCGGATGTACTCGCCGTCGGAGCCGGTGTATGGCACGCCGACGAGGCCACAGCGCTCGATCATGAGGGAGTTGTACTCGTCGGCCACCGTGACGGGCTGACTGAAGATGCGGGTCGGGGCATGCCAGAAGCTGAAGAACCCGGCGTCGGGCCGCGTCGCGAGACGGAGGTATGGCGTGAGGAGCTCGACGAGGATGCCAAGGCGCTTCCCGTAGAGCTGGCGGATAGCTGCAAGGCCCTTCTGGTCCTCCTGAATGGCACGCATGACGCCAATGGCCATGGGAGCGACGAAGCCGCTATCGGTGTTGCCCTTGATCATGGCAAGGTCGGCGATGAAGTCGGGATGGCCGAAGGCGACGCCGATGCGCCAGCCGGTGGCGTTGTGGCTCTTCGACGCGCTGAACAGCTCGATCCACTCGAGGTCGGGAAACTCGACGGCGACGCTGCTCAGCATCGCGTGCTCGCCATGGACGAGGCCGGCGTACGCGGCGTCGTTCACGAGGCGGACGCGGTTCGCGACGGCCCAGCGACAGAGCTCACGCCAGCCATCGGCGGTCATCGTCGCTGCGGTGGGATTGTTCGGATAGTTGAACAGGGCCAGCGTCACGCCCGATGGCGCGTCGGCAAGCTGCGGATGGAAGCCGTACCTCGCGTAGAGTGGCCAGTCGTGGTACTGGCAGCCGAGGTAGCCGGACCACGTGCGGATCACCGGGTAGCCGGGCTTCGTGGTGCCGGTCACGACAACGGGCGCAGTTGCGCCCGCGGTGTTGGCCCCGCAGGCGAGCGGCAGGAGGCCGATCATGGGCTTCACGCCAGGGATCGGCAGCGTCGCGAGGTCGTCGCGGCCGGCGATCTGGTCGGGCAGGTGATGACGCACCATCGCGCGAGCGAAGCCTTCGGGCGCGCCGTTATCCTGGTAGACGTGCATGGCGCGGTCGCTCGACATGCAGGCCACCGCGGCCGCGGCGCGCGTCACCTCCGTGGGGACACCGTCCGGCTCGCCTACGCTCAGGTTGATCGACGCCCTGCCGGCGCGCTTCTCGTAGTCGTTGCGGATGCGCTTGATGCGCTGGAACAGGTTCTCGCCGCTCGTGGGTAGCCGTCGCATGGTGCCGTGCCTCGTTCGGGATTTCTGGAGGGATGGAGCGTCGTCGTCGAGTCAATGAAGGTGCAGCCGGAGCGCGGCGAGTGCAAGCCGGGTTCGTTGGGGACAGGAGGTTCACCGCAGAGGCACAGAGAGAAGAGGAAAAAACGTAGGGGCAGGCCCCCCAACGTCCTGAAAGGACGCAGCCTGCCCTATGCCTCAATGTTCGGCTGCGATCTCCAGATGGAGAAACCGGAACTGCCCGCATATACCTGGCGCGACTGGCCGCCCGTACTCACGCCAGTGCAACTCGTATGAGCCACGGAGCATAATGGGCGCTTCCTTACCGCGGATGCTCCCCGGCCCTGCCTTGGAAAGTGTACCCGTAAGCGTGCGTCCCTCGTGCATCCGGAAGGCTGCGTCAATGGTGATGGTACTGGCACTCTTCGGAGTGGTCCAGTACGCGCTATCATTCGTCAGAAAGATCACGTGGCCGATGATCCGGTCATCCTTGCTGACGACCTTCTCCAGCCTCTCGATATCCTTGATGAAGTTGTATCTGCGCCTATTGTGTGCGTGGCTCGCCACGTCAAAGCGCTCACCGGCACTGGTCACCTTCAGTGCTCGGGTGCAGTACTTCAACTCGATCGCGTGCTTCTCATCTGAATCTTCTACCCAGATATCGATGTGTTGGCGCTGTCTGATCCCTGAGGCGTGGTACTCCAGCCGCACGCGGCACCGTGGGCAGCACTCATGGATCTTCCATGCGAGCGCATGCTGGAAGTCAGCCTCGCTATGGAAGATCGGTCGTTCCGTCGCGAGCGCGACGAGTATCTGGTCGATATCGATCATCGCTCGATACCTCCGATGCCGATGGTGGCCTTGCGCGGCGCCCTACGGAGCGGCCGACACGGTCAATGCCCTACGTTCGCGGGTTCGTCTCTACACCCCGGGTCGCACGTTATAGGCCAGGGTGCCGGACGCGATGCGGAAATCGGCGTACGGGAAGGGGCCTTCGGGCAGATGCCACACGGCTTGGCCCCGGGTAGGCAGCGGCCGTCCGTTCACCATTTCCCATCCCTCCACGGGAGTGGTCCACTGCGTACGGACCCACCCACGTGTGGGATCGTCGGGATCCTTGCAGAAGCGGTCCGTGGTGCTGAAATCCCGGGGAGCACCGCGCTCGTCGAGGAACACTCGGCCCGTGACGGTGCGGCCTCGGTCGGTCACGGCCACGTCGAAAGAGCTCTCGTCCACGGGGGACCAGGTGGTTGCCGGTCCCAGCAGCATGGACGGCGCGAGGAGGACCGCGTCGTTGAGGTACGTGACCAGCTCGCCAATGTCGAGCTCGGGACCCGTGGCATCCTCGACGGTGAAGAGATCGAGGGCTCTGATCAGCATCCGACCCCGGCCGCGGACGTAGGTATCCCGGGCCAGCACGGGCACGAGGCTGCCGAAACGGATGCGGATGTGGAACACGCGGGCCACGTCGAGGGAGGTGTTGTACTGCCAGGCCTCGCAGTTCATCCAGCCTCCGTCCAGCTTGGGGCGGAAACGACCGACCCAACCGAACCGGAGCGACCAATCCCGCGGCCGGCCCACGACGCTCATGAACCGCAGGTAGCGTTGCGCAGATTCGGGCAGGGCCGCCAGGTCCGCCTCGGTGACGACGGCCTCGGGGCCCGGACCCAGGGGCAGCCCCAAAGAGGCGAGTTCCTTCAGAAACTTCGCGCGCATGGTGGTACATCCTCCGACAACATCGACGGTAGGGGCGATCCTCGTGATCGCCCTGGTACGACCCAGGACGACGGGAAGGCGAACACGGCGGTCGTGGTACAGCAGGACTAGAATCTCTCTCAGAATAAACGGCACTGGCTGGCCGTAGAACGTACCGCTTCACGTACAACGCGCCGTCATTCTGAGCGAAGCGAAGAATCTCATGCTGGGGATGTCCTCATGAATGGAACAGTACTCCCCACGCGAGATTCTTCGCTCACGTCGCCTGCGGCGACGCGGCTCAGAATGACATTACGTGTGAGGCGCCCACTACATGCTCATGTGCTCATGTAAGGGACGTCTTGCATGGGACCTGCCCCATGCCCCGATGTCCCTTACACCCGCACGCAGCGGAAGCCCATCGCCTCGGCGAAGGCCTCGATCTCGCCGCTCCGGTCGCCGAGGCCGAGGGCAACATGGTGGCTCGGACCCTCCTGGCACCACGCATCCATGAACTCGTGGATCGGCCGCGCGACGCGGACCCGGCAGTTCGGGTTGCCGATGCCCAGGATGTCCCCGGGGATCACCTCGCCCATCGCGTAGACGAGCTTGAACGTCTCCCCTGCGGCGACCTGCGTCAGGTTGACGAGCGTCACCGGGCCCTCGCGCATGGCGAAGTCGATGCCGAGCCCGCGACCCGACTTGCCATGGTGCACGTCGAGATGCCGCAGCCGCGGCCGGCCACTTGCGAGGTTCACGTTGCTCGGCCCGTCATGCCCCATGAGGAAGAAGCCGCCGTCGAAGTCCATGGCAAAGAACTCGACGAACATGCCGCCCGCGCCGACGAGGTCGAGCAGCTTCATCGCCATCGCCGTCTTCACGTCGCCCTCGGTGACGCCGGGCCGACCAAGCGCCGCAAGACGCGACACCGCGATTGCCGCCTGCGCTCGAAGCTGCGTCACCGATTCCTTCTCGCCCCACCAGTAGAAGCCGAACGCGGCGACGTCGTGCCGGCTGATCACCTCGTCGTACGCCACTGCGAGGCGCGCGGATACTTCCAGGTCCTCGTCCGTCACGTCCGCATCCACGTCGTACATCGCCCGCAATTCGCCATACATCGCCGCCAGTTGCTCCGGCGTGACTTGCCCGTACGCCTCCTCGATCTCCTCGACCTCCGGGCGCACGAGCAGCCTGCCCGTCGCCCGCAGGAGCCGCGCCTCGTCGATCGGCATGTCGGTCATGTTCGTGTACGTCTCGCCGATCACGGCGAAGTCTAGATCCCGAAACGCCCGTGCCGCCGCGGCGCCAATGCAGTCGGCGCGTAGCTCCCGCCAGAGACGCTCGTCGCCGAACCAGCCGGTCCGCACGCGGAACCGCTTGCCGATGGTCGTGAGCGCGCCGGCGTACTCGAGGATGCAGCACACGCCCTCATGGTGGAGGTAGACGGTCGTGTCCGCCGTCGCGTAGTCGTACGAGCTGTCCTCGTGGGCGTTCAGGATGCGGATCGGCACGTCGAGGCGGCGCACGGCCGGCACGACGCACATGCCCGGCGTGTAGCCGAACGGGAAGACGAGCAGGATGTCGACGTCCTCTCCACGGAAGAACTCCCCCGCGGCGACGGCTTTCTCGCGCGTATCGACGAGCTCCGGCGCGACGACGTCGCCGATGGCCTCCAGGTGCCCGCGGAGCTTGCCGTACATCCGCAGGCCCATCTCCCTGAGGCCAGGGAATTGATCCCAGTAGTAGAAGTGCCCCGTGGGCAGGAGGCCGATGCGCGGCCGCACGATCTGGGCGCCGATGTTCGCGCCGGCCTTCATGTCCGTTGTCATGAGTTCATATCCCGATGTCACGTCTCATACGAGCACCTTGCCGACCGCCAGCGCCAGCATCGCCAGCGGGAGATGCATCAGCGCGGAGAGCACGAGGATGATGAGGATCACTCGCTTCTCCACGAGGTGCTCCTCGAAGAATCGGTAGAAGGCGTACAGCGCGTACGGCAGGACGATGAGCACGAGCGTCACCTCGCCCGGCACGTAGCGGCGCATGAAGATCGCGAGGAGGATATGTGTGACGACATTCACGAGCAACAGCGCGACGCCAAACAGGTAGACCTGTACCGCGATACCGTGTCGGAGCCAGCGCGCCGCGGCATAGCATATTGGCAGCGCGAGCACGAGGAGGAAACCTGCGCTCGCAGCGAACTCGGCCGTCGTCGGCATGAACAGATCGGCGGCTGGATTGGTGATGCCGGCGAACAGTACAGGCAGAAATCCCTTGATGGTCGCGATTTGCTCGACGGTCAGGAGAAGAAATGCCGCGGGAAACGCCCAGATGATCGCCTTCGTGCTGATCCGTTCCTCGCACGGCGTGATCAGGTACGCCATAGCCGAGTCTCCTATCCGTCGGCCGGCATCGGTCAACTGCCGGGAAGACCCGAATGAGCGTCCGAAGCCTGATCGGGCAGCGGCACGACCTGGTGCTCTATGGCATGGACTACCCCGCGATGGCCGAGCGCAGCCCGCGGTATCCCGGTGCGTGCAAGGGAAATGTACGAGAACGCGGCCGGGATGCGGTGCTCGGCCCGAATCTCCCATGGCAGGAGAGCCGGACGGCACGAACTCTCGACGACACGTGCAAGGTTGTTCGTATCTGAATATGCCAAGGGATAGGTGCCAATGGGGAGGGAGGTAGACGGTGAAGACCCTAGTGAGATCCGCATGTGTCGCACTCACGGTGCTGACGGTGACGCCAGCCATAGCGGTGGAGGTATCCGGCGTGATCTCGGCATCCACCGTATGGACGAAGGAGGGGAGCCCCTACATCGTCGTCGACACGACCAGCGTGGCAACTGGCGCACGCCTCACCATCGAACCGGGAGTGGACGTGGTATTCAATCGGGACGTGCCTTTCCGGGTCGGTGGCACCATGCGTGCCATCGGCACGGCGGAGGACAGCATCCGGTTCATGGGTGGCACGACGCACTGGGCGGGCATCGTGCTGACCGGCAGCGACACGACGAAGCTGCACTACGTGCGCGTGAGCGACACGCGGGCGGAAGTTGGGCAGATGAACGGTGGTGCGATCCGCCTCACTGGCGGGAAGACCTGCGTCGAGATCGTCCACGCCGTGCTCACCCGTAACGTGGCGAACCGCTGGGGCGGCGGCCTGTCGGCGGAGGGCACCACGAGGGTGCTGCTTCGGCATGTCACCATCAAGGGCGATTCGGCGCTTCAGTATGGTGCGGGAGCGATCTACATCGCCAGCAATGCCGCGGTGACGGCCGATAGCTGCGCGCTTGTCGACAACCAGTCGAAGAGGTACGGTGGGGCTGTGTACCTCACCGGTCGTGCGACGCTCACGATGAGCAACAGCACGATCACCGGCAACACGGCGGGTAACAACGGCGGCGGCATACATCTGGGGCACCTTGCCAAGGTCACGCTGCTCAACACGACGGTCAGCGGCAATGCCACAAGCTACGCAGGCGGCGGTCTATCTGCCACCGACTCATCCATCGTGGAGGTGACGGCCTCGACCTTCACTGAGAACGTGGCGACGAGAGAAGGCGGCGCGCTCTGCCAGTACAAGTGGGCCAACCTGACGCTCACCGACTCGTGGGTGAGGAACAACACTGCCGGCACGATCGGGGGTGCGATCAGCGCCGCCGATACGACAATGACCACCGTGACGAACACTCACGTCGTCGGGAATCGGGCGAACAAGAACGGCGGCGCATGTTCCCTCGCCGCCAACGCGCGGGCAGTGCTCACCAGTTGCGCCGTTGACAGCAACGTCTCCGGCGCAGATGGTGGCGCCTTGAGCCTGGCCAACACTGCGATGGCGGCGCTGGTCCGGACGCAAGTAGCCAGGAATTCCGCAGTTGGCCACGGCGGCGCGTTCATGGTGGCGGATGGTGCGACGCTCGGCCTCGTGAACTGCACGGTCGTCGATAACTCCGCTACCAGTGGCAATGGTGGGGCAGTCGCCAAGGGTGGAGCGGCAGCAGCTACCGTGTCCATGCTGAACACGATCATCTGGGGCAACCAGCCGCAGGACATCTTCACCAGCGCAGACCCGGCGGATACGCTTATCGCCCGCTACTGCATCATCCGCAGCGAACGGATCTTTCCAGGTCCGGGCAACTTGAACATCTACCCGATGTTCGTGGACACGCTCCAGTCCGACTATCGGCTCGCCACGGGCTCCCCGGCGATCGACGCGGCCGACCCGATGACACCGCGCGATCCGGACGGCTCACTGGCGGATATCGGCGCGTACCCGTACGAGCGGCCGAACGCGATCGCTCCACGGCAGGAGCACCTGGCTGCCTTCGTGCTGGAGCAGAACACGCCGAACCCATTCAACCCGGTGACCACCATCCGCTTCGTCCTACCGGCGGCAGGACACGTGCGGCTGATGGTGTACACCATGAACGGCCAGCTCGTGCGGTCGCTCATCGATGGGGACCTCGGGCCGGGAACGCATGAGATCGTCTGGGATGGGACCGACGCGCGTGGCCGGCCCGTGGCGAGCGGAGTGTATGTGTACCGCCTAGAGCACATCGCAAACGTGAGTAGAGCTCAGGCCCGCCAGCCCAACGTGAGCGTGCACCGAATGACGCTGGTACGATGAGCACCTCGCTCGCGAGCATGAATCACTCGGCGCGCCGGTCACGCGCGTGCGCACCGAGCGAGCGGGAGCCGGTCCCCGGGTAGGGCGTCGTCCCGCAGGATGTAGATCACCTTGCCGATCACCTCGGCCTTCTCGGGCGGGAATGCCATCCGCGGGTACGCCGGGTTGATGCTGATGACCTCGAGCCGTCCCGGGCGCCGGCGGACATGCTTCACGCATACCTCATCCTCGGGCAGCCGCACCACCGCCAGCCCGCTCATGAGCGCCGGCGCGCGGCTGGGACTGACGACGATGGTATCGCCGTCCCTGATCTCCGGCTCCATCGAGTCACCTGAGGCGACGAGCCCGTACGCGTTCGGGTCGCGCGGATCGGGCACCCAGACAGCACCTTCGAGCCCACAGCCGACGGGCATTGGGTCGAGCATCTCCACCGGCGGCCCCGCAGGGATCCTCGTCAGCACCGGCACGCACACGAGGCATACCTTCTCCCCATCGATCATCACGTAGCGCTTGCCAGGACGACTATCGTCGCCTAGCTTGCCGGCCGAGCGACCATCGGCCGGCTTGCCAGCTTGATTGCCATTACCCGACCTGGCGTTTCGATCGCTCTCCGCAAGCTTCCCGCTCCGCAGGACCGCCTCGGTGGATGCCTCCACGCCGAAGAACAACCAGTCCGCCGAGACGCCGCACACCCGGCAGACTACTTCCACGTAGTCTGCGGGAATGCGCGTCAGGCCAAGCTCGTACCGACGCACCGAGTTGAACGGCCGTCCGACGCGAGCGGCAAAGGCCTGGTAGCTCGCCTGCCCGCGCAGCAGGCGCAGCCGATCCTGGAGCATCATTGTACCACCTCCGGTAAATCGTGCCGTGCATTCTTGACGCGTCGATGGTAAGGAGCCATCATGAAGGAGGGCGGATACCCGTAATATTACGGGCTATCGCCGCAATGTCAAGGACCACGCACGGAGGACGGCTCATGATCGATGCGATGTTCGACGACGACATGCTCCTCATGGATGGCGGCGATGCGCGCAGAGTGAGCGAGGTGCTCCCGGTGCCGGAAGCATGGGCACGTGCCTCCGAGGCCGTGCATCTCGACCCAGAGACGTACGTGCCGGCGGAGGTGGTGCTCGACGAGGTGGCCACGCGGATCAACGCCAATCGCGGACGGCTGCATCCGATCCCGGACCGGCCGCTGCCCACGCTCGACCTCGGCGAGGACCCGGCGAACGACCCCGGCTACTGGGAGTTCCGCGAGGAGCTGCGCGAGTGCGCCTGGTGCGGCGAGCCGTTCTTCGCTCAGGCTCACAACCACGCGTACTGCTCCGAACCGTGCGCGCGCCGCGGGACGAGCTACGTCCGCACGTGCGTGCACTGCGGGATGCGGTTCCTCACGAACAGGTTCGATCAGATCTACTGCTCCATCACCTGCACGGGCCTTGCGAAGCGAAGGGCAACGAATGACCGGAGCTGCCGCCAATGCGGCGGGGGCTTCCGCGCGACGAGGCCGGAGCAGCGGTTCTGCTGTCGCGCCTGCGCGTGGCTCTGGCGACGTGGCGTGACGTAGGGGGAACCCGACGGGTTTGCCCCCCAGATCCGTCATCCCCGGCGGGTATGCTCTCGAGCCGACGGCGGCTATTTTCCCTCGTGTACTTCGACTACGTACCGGGACGCGTGCGTCCCGCACCACGAGCGAATCACGAGGCACGCATCATGGCCAACCTCCATGTCCCGGACTTTCCCCTGCCGGAGCTCGTCGAGGCGTACGAGCGCTCGGCGACGCAGAACGTCCTCGCCGCCCTCAACGACGACATCTTCCCGGGTTACTGGTCCGTCTGCGCCGATGGGATCGGCCACGGGCACGGGCACACATTCCCATCGCTCGACGGGCACCAGATGACCGACGCGTTGCTGCGGCTGGGTCGCGTCGAAACGACGTTGCTCAACTGGGACTACGTGCGCTCGTTCCAGCAGCTGAGCGGGGAGCTGCCGATCGCCATCTTCCCCGGCGAGGGTGGCCTCGTCATCGGCCCACCCGGGGCCCAGGCTCGGGTCGAGGATAACGGCGCGCTCTACGATCATTGGGCGCCCGGCAATCCGCTCCGGGCCCTTGCCGCGCCGACGTACATCGAGAACGCCGACGCCATCTTCCGCATGACGCACGACCGCGCCTGGCTGGCGAGCGACCTTCCCTCGGCGAACCGTGCCGCGGAGCACCTGACCACGTTCACCTCGCCGGATGGGTTCGTCGCCGGCGCCGGGTACTACGTCGAGCGACCGGGCCGCCTCGCATGGGACGGCGTCGCCCAGTGCATGGCTGCCGACGCGCTCCAGCGTCTCGTCGGGCTCAACCGTCTCATGGGCGATGAAGCTGCTGCCGCACGATGGGACGCGCTCGCCGGGCGGATCGTCGAGAACTTCCGGAGCCGGTACTGGGTCGGCGACCACTTCGCCGAGTACATCCACCCGGTGCATGGCGTCGTTGCCAACCATGGCCTCACCGACACCGATTGGGCCGCCATCGCCACGGGCGCCGCGAGCGCAGAGCAGGAGGCCATCCTGTGGCCGCAGTTGAGGGACGAGCGTGCGTTCTACTATGGCGGCATGCCGACTGGCATCGCGACGAAGCCCGAGACGTACAAGAGTTGGGAGCTGCTGCTCGGGATGGATCGGCACGACCTCGCCGCGATGGGCCGCGTATGGTACCTCGAATGCCGCGCACGGGCGCGCATGGGCGACGCCGAGGGCATCGTCGAGACGCTGCGGCGCGTTGCGGCTGTTGGCAAGGCGAGCGGCTGGTACTGGCGGGAGCGGTACTACGACGATGGCCATGGAGGCCTGCGCGCCGCCGGGCCGAACACGTACTGCGAGTATCCGGCGAACCTGATCCGCATCGTCCAACGCTTCCTTCTTGGCGTCGAGTTCGCCCTCGATGGGGCATTGGAGATCGCGCCGACGGTCCCGGAGAGCTTCTGGCGGGCCGGGTTCGGCGCAACGCACGAGTTTTGCGGGCGGACGCTCGCATGGCGGATGGATCGCCGCGGCCTCACCGGAGAGTACCATGGCGACGGCCCACAGCGCCTGGTTCTGCAGGTGGCACCGGAAGCTGATCCTGCTGCTGCGCGTGCCACCGTGAACGGCAGGGCGCTCCCGTGCGCGGTGATGGACGGTCGCGTGTCCGTGGAGCTGCCGGCGGGAGAATGTCGGTTCGTGATTGCAGCGGGATAGGCGGAGTCCTGGCCCGTGCGAGTCGTACGTGAACGACACCGCTGCCTACCTCCGTTGCTTCCGGACGGAGGACGCGCGGGAGGGCATCGCCGCCTTCATCGAGAAGCGCCCGCCGCAGTGGAAGGGGAAGTAGGGGAAGTGATGACACCCGAGCAGCCGTGGCATGAGGTAGCGAAGTTATGCCGGCAATCGCGGTCATTCTGAGCGAAGCGAAGAGTCTCTCAGTTTCCCTGAACGCTGCAACTTCATCGGCTCCACAGGAGATTCTTCGCTCACGTCGCCTGGGGCGACGCGGCTTCGTGCTCGAAGAGCACGCCGGATGACCGCGGCATGATGGGGTGCGGCAGGGCTGTATAAGTTCATTCTGTATCGGTCTGTTGCGTGAACTCGGCCCCGTAACCGATGGCAGAATACCACACGAGTTGCTGGCTGCGGTTCACTCGTTTCTTCGGAGGTCCACATGTCCACCGTTCGCGACCGGTTCTGGATCTGGGGGCACCTGGCGGGCAGCCACAATGCCGGCTGGAACCTGCCTGCGCCGTCGAGGATGACGCCCGTCGAGGGAGCGTACTACCTCGGCGTGCCGAACCTACTCATGATCGTCTACCAGGGGAAGCCCGAGCCGCCGTTCGACCAGGAGGCGCTCGCCATGCGGCCCCTAAAGCAAGTCCTCTGGTCCATCGTTGGCGACAGCTCGTCGAGGCGGAACGACGAGAAGAGCGATTTGGAGGAGGTCGTCGCCCTCGGGGCAAAGTATCCGAACATCATCGGCGCGATGATGGACGACTTCTTCCACAACGCGCCGAACGCGAAGGGCGAGATCGGCCGCTACTCGCCGACGCAGCTCGCCGCGTTCCAACGCGCGCTCCAGGCGGGTGCCGGCCGTCCATTGGACCTCTGGGTCGTCCTCTACAAGCAGCAGCTCGAGCTCGACATCGCCGCACACCTCGCGCAGTGTGACGTCGTCACGTTCTGGACATGGCGTGGACCGCAGCTCGCTGACCTGGAGAAGAACTTCGCCCGCTTCGTCGAGCGCACGCCCGGCAAGCGGCGCGTCCTCGGCTGCTACCTGTGGGACTACGGCATGCATCGCCCAATGCCGGTCGATCTCATGGAGCACCAGTGCACGCTCGGCTTGAAGTGGCTGAAGGAGAAGAAGATCGAGGGAATGATCTTCCTCTCGAACTGCGTGTGCGACCTCGGCCTCGACGCCATCGAGTGGACGCGCGAGTGGATCGCTCGCGTCGGCGACGAGCGGATCGGGTAAGGGATCACTGCGGAAAGTGGAAAGGGCGAACTTTGTCTTCGCCCTTTCCTCGACATCTGTTTCGCCTTCCCCTACGAATGATCCTGCCGCTGTACTTGGACACGCCGATCTTCCCGCCGTTCTTCCGTACATGCATCGCAGGTGCGCGTCGTGCTTGTGCGACGTGCTGGTATATCACATGCCATGAAACCACGACCACGGCGCGAGGACATCCATGAGCGACGAGAAGCTTTCCGCCGAGATCATCACGATCGGCAACGAGGTACTCTCGGGCAGGACGATCAACACGAACGCGGCGTTCATCGCGCGGCGGCTCGACGAGATAGGTATTCCGGTCGAATGGGTGATGACCGTGGGCGACCGCGCCGACGACGTGCGCGAGGCGTTCCGTGCAGCGTGGAACCGCGCGCGGGTGATCGTCACTACCGGCGGCCTTGGCCCGACGCACGACGACATCACGCGAACGGTCTTCTGCGAGACGTTCGGCCGCTCCCTCCGCCGAGACGAGGCCGTGCTCGCGAACCTTCGCGAGTTCTTCACCTGCCGTGGGCGGGAGCTGACCCCGCGGAACATCGACCAGGCGAACGTGCCCGAGCGGACGGAAGCCCTCATGAACCGGTGGGGCACCGCGCCCGGCGTCTACCTCGCCGAAGAGGGCAGGCAGTGGTTCATGCTGCCCGGCGTGCCGCGCGAGATGGAAGGGCTCATGGTCCAGGAGGTGATCCCGCGGCTCCTCCGCGCGATTGGCAGCCACGCCATCCGCCGGCGGGACCTCCACGTGGTCGGCTTGCCCGAGTCGTACCTCATGGACCGCATCGACGGCATCCCCGGCCTAGAGTACGTCGCGTCGCTGCTCGATCCGAAGGGCGAAGTGACGCTGCGCATCTCGGTCACGGGCGAGTCGAAGGCCGAGGCGGACGAACGGCTCGGCCGCATCGAGACAGCGCTGCGCGAGCGCTTGGGCCGGAACGTCTACGGCGTGGACGACGAGACGCTGGAGGCGGTCGTCGGCACGTTGCTGCGCGGGAAGGAGCTGGAGATCGCAGTCGCCGAGTCCTGCACCGGCGGCCTGGTGGCCTCGCGGCTCACTGACGTGCCGGGTAGCTCGGACTACTTCCGCGAGGCAATCGTTGCCTACGCGAACGAGGCAAAGGTGCGGCTGCTCGGCGTGCCGCGCGACCTGCTCGTGCAGCACGGCGCGGTGAGCGAAGAAGTTGCCCGCGCGATGGCTCACGGCGCCCGCGTGCGCGCCGAGGTGGACATTGCCCTCGGCATCACCGGCATCGCGGGGCCGACCGGCGCCGGCCCGGAGAAACCCGTCGGTCTGGTCTGGATCGCGCTGGCCCATGCCGGTGGCACGGAGGCACTGTCATTCCGCTTCGGCACGGAACGTCTCCTCAACAAGGCACGCGCCGCACAGACCGCCCTCGACATGCTGCGCCGACACCTGCTCCGAGGCCCCGGCGAGCCGCTCACGATGTCGTAGGGGGGATTCACCACAGAGACCTAGAGGAGGAAGAGAGAAGAGAAATATCTCACCGCGGAGACGCAGAGACGCGGAGAAAGAAAAAGAGAGATGAGAGAAAAGGGCTTTCATTCCCCTCAGCGGGAGATGATCGCCTGCGTGGCGTCAGCGCGGTAGTTATGCACCACCCGCTTCAGTCCCTGCTTGAGAACGGGCACGTTGAAGTTGATGAGGAACCCGAGAGACATGCCAGTGAGCTTGAGGTAATACGATTCCGTGTTGAGGACGCTACATCATGGCCGTAGGGGCGAGGCATGCCTCGCCCCTACAACTACTTGTGAAAACGTATCATACAACCCACGACAAGGGCGAACCCCGTGTTCTCCCTTGTAGCGTTTTCAGGGCGAATGCATATAAGTGAGCAACTGCGCCTCGTGAATCGGAAGCAGGGCCTCAACCGTCTTGAGCTCCAGGATGACCTGATCCTCGACCACCACATCGATCCGGTAGCCGCAATCGAGGTGGATGCCCTTGTACACTACCGGCAGAGGCCACTGCCGCTCGTGAGCAATGCCGAGACACGAAAGCTCGTGGCAGAGGCATTCCTCGTAGGTGGACTCCAGCAACCCCGGGCCCAGCGCCCGGTGTACCTCGATGCATGCCCCAATGATCTTTTCGGTCAGTTCTCGCATGCTTCGGTGCCTCCCAAGGAATGGCTCGCCGTCGAAACGCGGAACAGGGCCTGGAAGTGGAGTTCGGCACGGGACACAGCAGCACGTCTATGGGATGGGCGCATGTCTCGTGAGGCCTCGTCAGCCTTCTCCTCCTTTCTCTGTTCTTCTTTCTCCGCGTCTCTGCTTTTTACCCTCGCGCCTGCAATCCCGCCCCACGGCGGCTGACGAAGCGACGCGCGTTCTCGCCGAGGATCATCCGCGCCGTGCGCTCGTCGAACCGGCCTGGCCGGCGGATGCTGTCGATGGCGTGTCTCATTGCCTCGCCCTGAGCGGTGTGCGGCCAGTCCGTGCCGAACATGACGCGGTCCGCTCCGGCCGTCTCCACGAGGGCCTCGAGCGCCGGCGACTCGGGCGGAAGCGCGCCGAGATCGGCGAAGACGTTCGGGTACTGGCGGATGAAGCGACCCGTCTCGGCGGCATGCTCGGGCGTGAAGCTGCGCGCGCCGGCATGGGCGAGCTGGAAGTTCACCCTGGAATAGGCGCCGACGACGGCCCGCAGGTGCGTCAGGTAGTCCGGGAAATCCCGCACGCGACGGGCTACGTCGCGGTGCCCCGGCGGAAGCTCGTTCGGTTCGGTCGGATCGTCCTTCCCGAGGTACCAGTACGACGTGTCGATGATCACGCACGCGCCGAACTCGCGGGCGATGTCGTAGAGCGGTACCAACCGCTCGTCGTCGGGCAGCTCGCCCCAGAACGAGCAGACGAGCTTGATCCCGGCGGCGCCGAGGGTAAGGTTCTCCCGCGCCATCGTCCGTGCGTCGCCGAGCAATGGCCCGAGGTGGCAGGGGAACCAGTGGAAGCGATCCGGATAGCACCGCATGACGTCGAGGGCGTACTCGCGGTTCATCGTCTCCCGCACCTGCCGCGGATCAATTGACTTCACGAGGAGGTCCGAGGGAATATCCTCCGGCGACCACGAGATGAAGAACGCCCGGTCGATGCCCGCGTCATCCATGAGGGCAACGTAGTCGTCCGCGCTCGCGGGGTTCTGGCTGTAGACCTGCCGCCGGCCCTGCGAGTCGAACGGCTTGATCAGATGTACGTGGGTGTCGATGACCATAGGGTGTCCTTCCTTGCGAATATCCTGTGCCGAGCACATGGCCTGCTCGGCGGCGTGCCATAGGGGCGCGGTCTCTGCGCCCTATCCTCTCAGCGCGGCGCGGTACACGCGCAACGCATTCTCGCCGAGGATCTTGCGGATCGTCGCCTCCGGGTAGTCGCGCGCGACGAGGGCGTGGGTGATCGCCCGGATACGTCGGACGTCGCCGATCTCGTCGATGAACGGCCGCCACGTCTCGTGCGTCGCGCCGCGGGGTGGCGGATGCCGCGCGCGGAAGTACGCGTCGTCCTCGAAGAGGTCGCCGCCCAGTGCGACGATGTCCTCGTAGCCTTGTTGGATGAGCCAATCGATAGTGCCCAGGAAATCATCGAACGTGGCGAAGGGACCGTTGATGTAGTGTCGGCAGAAATGAAGGCCGAGTAGCCCGCGCGATGCGGCGAGCGCGTCGAGATGGCCACGCGTCATGTCGCCGGAGCCGTACGGTTCCTTCGGTGCGCCGTGGGAGACGATGACCGGCTGCGCGCTCCGCTCGACGACCTCCGCGAAGAAGCTCCATGGCGCATGGGCGAGGTCGATGACGACGCCGAGCTCGTTCATGAGCGCCACTGCCTCGCGGCCGAACGCCGAGAGCCGCCATGCATCGGACGTGGCGTCCACGAGCTGATTCGGGCCGGCCCACGTAAGCTGCATCTGCCGCACGCCGAGCCGGTGGAACGCGGAGACAAGCTCGATGCGGCCCTCGAATGCCTTGCAGCCCTCCATGCCGAGGAAGATCGCCGCTTTGCCCTCGCGCTTCGCCCGTAGAACGTCCTCCGCACGCTCGGCGACGAGGAAACGATCGGGCCGCGACTCGTACAAGCGGCGTGCGCGTTCAAGACGAACCAGCGACTCGCGCGCCCACCCATCGGTCTCGGCGAGTGTCCGCTCGTAGTACGCGAGGTGATCCTCGCCCGGCGAGTCGTTGTAGATCGCCAGGTCCGCCACCGGCACGACCGTCTTCGCGGTCACGCCACCCTCGCGCATGGCGAGGTTCGTGTCGAGACGGTGGTAGAAGTGATCGTGTACGAGCCACACGATCGCGTCGTCATGGAGCCGTCGCCACGGCTCATGGGCGTCCGTAGTCCCCATCACGGCCATTGCATCCTCCAATCCACGGGGACGATACCGCCGCGCTCGGGAAGTCTCAAGGCCCGGCCGATGTCACATCGACGGCGCTGAGCTCGTGCAACCGTCTTCCGCAATCGGCAGTTGTCCGGACGATACGCTGGCGACGCGCGTGCTTGTATTCTCACGGGGAAGGTGGTATCTTTACCCGTAAGTTTACGGGCATGGCAACCCGCGGAGGAGATATGGCGAACGAGGACATCCGTACCTTCGTCGCGGTCGAGGTGCCGGCGGAGACACAAGCGGCCATGGAGGCCGCGGTCGAGCCGGTGCGCCGGAGCCGCCGATGGTCGGGAATAGGCTGGACCGCGCAGACAGGCTGGCACCTGACCTTGAGGTTCCTCGGCGAGCTTGCGCCTCCGCGCATCGAAGAGGTCGTCAATGCAACTCGTGCCGTCGCGGCGCTCGGGACCTCGTTTCGCGCGACGCTCGACGGCTGGGGGGTATTCCCGTCAGAACGACGACCGCGGGTGCTCTGGCTTGGCCTCGCGGAGGGCGCCGAGCTGCTTGTGCACATCGCTGCCGACCTCGAGGCACGGCTTGCCGAGCGAGGCTTCGAACGCGAGGAACGGCCGTTTCACCCGCACTTGACCATTGCCCGCATCAAGGAGCCCGGCGCCGGCATCGAGGCGTATCGGCTGCTTATGGAGCGGACACTGGAGCCGCACCCGTTCTCCGTCGATCGCCTCGTGGTGTTCCGGAGCATCCTCGGACGCTCCGGCGCCGAGTACCACCATATCGCCGATTGTCCGCTCGGAGGATAGGGTATTCAACCGGGTCGTTCCCCTCGTGGGAACGTGGTACATTAGGACACATTCTCATCGGCATGCACCACGTCCCAATGAGGATGAGACGTATCCCCATCAGGAGTAACAACATATGGCAGTGACGAATGAGAGGACGCGCGAGGGCAAGGACAAGATGATCGAGCTTGCGCTGGTACAGATCCGGAAGCAGTACGGCGACGGCTCCATCATGAAGCTCGGCGATCAGGGTCCAACGACAGTGGAGGTCATCTCGACCGGGTCCATCGCGCTCGATCTGGCGCTCGGCATCGGCGGCGTGCCTCGCGGGCGAGTCGTGGAGCTCTACGGACCGGAGTCGTCTGGCAAGAGCACGCTGGCGATGCACATCGTGGCGGAGGCACAGCGCTACCACGGCATCTGCGCGTACATCGACGCGGAGCATGCGTTCGATCCCACGTACGCGCGGAAGCTCGGCCTGGACGTGGACAATCTGCTGGTCTCGCAGCCCGACTCGGGCGAGGATGCCCTCGGCATCACCGACACGCTCGTGCGCAGCAACGCCATCGACGCGGTCGTGATCGACTCGGTGGCGGCGCTCGTGCCGCGCGCGGAGCTGGACGGTGAGATGGGGGACCAGCACATGGGCCTCCAGGCGCGGCTCATGTCGCAGGCCCTCCGGAAGCTCACCGGCAACATCGCGCGAAGCCGGGCGGTCGTGGTCTTCATCAACCAGATCCGCATGAAGATCGGCGTCATGTTCGGCAACCCCGAGACGACCACAGGCGGAAACGCGCTGAAGTTCTACTCCTCCGTGCGCATGGATATCCGCCGCATCGCCTCGATCAAGGACGGCGACGAGGTCGTCGGCAGCCGCACGCGCGTGCGCGTCGTGAAGAACAAGGTCGCTCCGCCGTTCAAGAGCGCCGAGTTCGATCTCATGCACGGCGAAGGCATCAGCCGCGCCGGCGAGCTGATCGACCTCGGCACCGATCTCGGCATCATCAAGCGCTCGGGTACGTGGTACTCCTTCGGCGACGAGCGGATCGGCCAGGGCCGCGAGAATGCCAAGGCGTTCCTCCGCGAGCATCCAGACTTCATGAACTCCCTCACGGCGCAGGTGCGGGCCGCTCTCGGGCTGCCGATCATCGGGCCCGACGGCATGATCGTCACGCCGGCACAACCGGCGCCGCAGGCCGTGGCGGAGAAGATTGCGCGGAAAGGCGTCCCCGACGCTGATGGCGAGAGCGTCCCCGGCGCAACGGAATGAACCATGCCGACCGTACGCGCGCTGGAACCGATCCCTCACCAGCCGTCGAGACGTCGCGTGGTCCTCAGCGATGGCGAGGCGATTGAGCTCAGTCTCGAGGTGATCCTCGCGGCGGATCTCGTGCCGGACAAGACGGTCTCACCTTCCGCCCTCGCCGAGGCGCAACGGACCGACTCGCTCAAGCAGGCCGAGCACGACGCGTTGGCAATGCTTGGCCGTAAGGCCTTGTCCGTGGCGGAGTTAAAGGCAAAGCTTGCGGCGAATGGCTATGATCAGGAGACCATCGACCGGGTCATCATACAGTGCCGCGAGTGGGGCTACCTCGATGATCGTCGCCTCGCCGAGGCGGTGATCGCCGAGGGCGTCGAGCTGAAGCACCACGGGCCGATGCGAATCCGACAGCGGCTCCGCGCGCGGAAGATCGATCCCGACCTTGTCGAGCAAGCCGAGCGCAAGCTTGCGCCGGGGCAACCACCTCTCCTGGAGCAAGCCCTCGCGGCACTCAAGACGAAAGAGCGCGCGTACGCGCGCCTCACGCCCGAGGTCGCCCGGCGCCGCATGACCGCGTTCCTCCAGCGACGCGGCTTCGACTTCGACACGATCCGCGAGGCCATGCGTCGCTTCGGTCGTGCCCTCGACGAGGCCGAGGCATCTACTGGAGGCGATCAGTCCGGCGGAGAGGATGCGTGAGCAAGATGGATCGAACGAGCAGGAGATGACGAAACCGCGCGTGCCTTGAACTGCGCGAGAACATACCTCTCCCGCGCCGCCATGTGTCCTTCCTTCCCGTGGCGCCCGATCATGAATGGCCGGGCTCGTATCGCCAAGCCTCCTGCGGAGGTTCTCTCTCGTGCCAGCCAGTAGCTTCAGCCGTCGCCAGCAACGCGTGTGAGACTCCTGACCGCCTACGTAGGCGGTCCTTTGAGACAGCCTTACGGAGACACCTCCGTCGTTGCGATATTCATACGTTTACTCGTGCATCCGTACGCGAGCGGATGCGGACGATTCGCTCACCCACAGACGAAACGGACCATCGATGACAGGGAACGAGCTTCGCAGCGGATTCTTGCGGTTCTTCGCCGATCGGGGCCATCGCGTCGTGGCATCGTCACCGCTCATCCCCCAAGATGACCCGACGCTGCTGTTCGCCAACGCGGGCATGAACCAGTTCAAGGACATCTTCCTCGGCCGTCGCGCGCCTGAATTCCGGCGCGCGTCGTCGTCGCAGAAGTGCATCCGCGCGGGTGGCAAGCACAACGACCTGGAAGATGTCGGCAAGGACGGGACGCACCATACCTTCTTCGAGATGCTCGGCAACTGGTCGTTCGGCGACTACTACAAGGCCGAGGCCATCGCCTGGGCATGGGAGTACCTCACCGTGGTACTCGGCTTGCCGCCCGATCGGCTCCGCGCGACGGTGCATCACACCGACGACGAGGCGGAGGAAATCTGGCTGAGGGTGACGGGCATGCCGAAGGAGCATGTCTCCCGCCATGGGGACAAGGACAACTTCTGGGAGATGGCGGAGGTCGGCCCGTGCGGCCCATGCTCGGAGATCCATCTCGACCTCGGCGCAGACCGCGGTTGCAGGCGATCCGACTGCGGGCCGAACTGCACGTACTGTGAAAGTGCCCACGACTCGCGCTTCATGGAGCTGTGGAACCTCGTCTTCATCCAGTACAATCGCGACGAGCAGGGCACGCTCACCACGCTGCCGGCGAAGCACGTCGATACCGGCTTGGGGTTCGAGCGTATCCTCTCCGTCATCCAGGGCACGTCGTCGAACTACGACACGGACATCTTCGCCCCGATCCTCCATGCCATCGAGCGCATCTCGGGGCAGCTGTACACCGGCGGGCACGAGAGCACGCCATTCCGCATCATCGCGGACCACATCCGCGCGCTCACGATGGCGATCACCGATGGTGGGTTCCCGTCGAACGTGGGTCGAGGCTACGTGCTCCGGCGCATCCTCCGGCGCGCGAGCCGCGCCGGGCGGCAGCTCGGCCTCGTCGAGCCGTTCCTCCACCACCTCACCGATGCGGTCGCGGACGCGATGGGCGAGGCGTACCCCGAGGTGATCGAACGACACGGGCACGTGGCGAACGTCATCCGCCAGGAGGAAGAGCGGTTCGGCCGCACCCTCAATCGGGGGATCGATCAGTTCGAGGAGATCGCCGGCCGGCTGGAGAAGGACGGCGCGAACGTCATCCCCGGCGACCGCGTGTTCCAGCTCTACGACACGTTCGGCGTGCCGATCGACCTCACGGCGCTCATGGCGGAGGAGCGCGGCATGGCGCTCGACATGGCCGGCTACGATCGGCTCATGGCCGAGCAGCGGAAACGCTCCCGCGGGCAGGCGAAGTTCGATCAGGTCGCCCTCGCAGTCGGCGAGGACCTCGCGAGCGAGTTCGTTGGCTACGACACAATGTCCACCACGGCGCAGGTGATCGGAGTGGGCGAGGGCGCGGTGGTCCTCGATCAGACGCCATTCTACGCCGAGTCGGGCGGGCAGGTATCCGACCAGGGCACGATCTCGAACGACGAGTCGGAGTTCATGGTGGAAGACGTTTGCCGCCAAGGTGATGCCATCATCCATATCGGGAGAATCACGCGCGGCACGCCGACCGTGGGCATGGCCATCCGCGCCGAGGTCGACCGCGAGCGTCGCGAGGCGACGATGCGGAACCACTCGGCGACGCATCTGCTCCACGCGGCGCTCCGGGCAACCCTCGGCGGAGAGGTGCACCAGGCCGGTTCCCTCGTCGCGCCGGATCGGCTGCGGTTCGACTTCACGTCCGACCGCGGGCCCACCGAGGAGGAGGTCGAACACATCGAGGAGATCGTGAACGCGCGCATCCGCGACGATCTGCCGGTGACAACGACGTACGCGAGCCTCGATGAGGCGCGCGCCGCTGGGGCGATGGCACTGTTCGGAGAGAAATACGGCGAGACAGTGCGCGTGGTAAGTATGGGCGATTGGTCGAAGGAGCTCTGCGGCGGCACTCACGTGCGCGCCACGGGACAGATCGGTTTCCTCCGCATCACCGGCGAATCGAGCATCGCCGCGGGCACGCGCCGGATCGAAGCGGTCACCGGCGCCGGCGCTGAGACGCTCGCCAGGGAGGAGCACCGGCGGTTGGAGCGCATCGGGCACTTGCTCAAGGCGAGCCCTGAGGAGGCCGAGGATCGCGTCCGCGCATTGGCCGAACGGCTGCGAGAACTCGAGCGCGATCTGGAACGCACGCGCGAGATGATGGCCTCCACCGACGTGGATCGCTGGATCGCTCAAGCCGGCGAGATCAACGGCGCAAAGGTGCTCGTCCAGGAGGTGCCGGCGGCGGATGCGAAGGCATTCCGCGCGATCGGCGACGCGGTCAGGGAGAAACTCGGCCGCGGTGTCGCGGTCCTGGCGAGCGGCGACGGAGACAAGCTCTCCCTCATGGTCGTCGTCACCGATAACCTCGTCGAGGCAGGCGTGAAGGCGGGTGATCTCATCCGCGGCATCGGGGAGCTCATCGGCGCACGCGGCGGCGGGCGGCCGCACATGGCGCAGGCAGGGGGCGGCGACCCGGCAAAGCTGCCGATGCTCCTCGCGAAGGCACCGGAGATCATCGAGAAGGCGCTCGTGTGAGAGCAAGGCACGGATGAGCGCAAATCCGGAGGGGATGACGAACGTGCCTTCCCATGGCGCCGGCAGTCCCATGCGCATTCATCTCTCGGACGAGCGGAGAGAGGCGATCCTCCGCTCGCTGACCGACTTCTACCTCGACAGGTTCGACGAGGAACTGAGCGCCTACCGGGCCAAGGAACTCCTCGACTTCTTCATGAAGGCCCTCGGGCCGGCCGTCTACAATCAGGCCATCCAGGATACCCGCGGCTTCATGCTCGAGAAGCTGGAGGACCTCGACGCCGAGTTCTACGAGGAAGAAGGTCCTCCGCCGCGACCCGGCGCGTAGCACGTGAGGTTCGCCCCTACCATCTTGTGCCGCCGACAGATAGCGACATCCGGCCGCATCTTCCTCTCGTACCTTCCGTGACACACGATCGCCCACGGCGGCGCTTGTCCTGCCTCACGGGACCTGTCGGAGACGTCACTTGAAGAACCGTGCGATGACGTTGAGGACGATGGTGAGGATGATGCTGATGACGAGCATCGTGCCGAAGGGGCCGAAGAAGGTGAAGTTCCCCTTTCGCCAGACGATGTCGCCCGGCAGCTTGCCGAAGCCGGAGAACATGAGGATCGCGCCGATTGCGGCGATGATGACGCCGGTGATGAGGAGCCAGCGACCGATCTCGTTCATGAATGGCCAGCCTCCGCGCCATGCGGTGGACTCGCTGCGAACGATCCACTCGTCCTGAGAACGCCTCACAGAATGAGCGGACCTCGCGGCTGTACGATGCGCCGGTTTGCGTACAACGTGCCGTCACTCTGAGAACGAAGCCGCGTCCGCGAAGCCGACGAAGGCGACGAACGGACGCGCAACGTTCGCCGAAGGATCCCTTGATGCTGGCAATGACGCAGCCTTCGTCGCGTGTTCGCTACGGCGTCCCCAGAAACTGAGGGATTCTTCACTGCGTTCAGAATGACCGCGATCGTGATGGGCGCGACGCACCCGACGGACGCATTCTGTCAGGCGTTCTTAGTAATACGCATTCGCCTTGAAAACGCTACATGAGCGAACACGAGGTTCGCCCTTATTGTGGGTTGTATGATACGTTTTCACAAGTAGTTGCAGGGGCGAGGCATGCCTCGCCCCTCCGGCCATGATGTAGCGTCCTCAACACGAAATTGTATAATGGTACGACAGCACACAACTCGCACGGTTCCCACCGCGGGATGAGGCGGTCAATTGCCTTCGATCCGGCCACAGCGTCCGTCTACGCAGCCAACGTCCGGCGGGAGGACGACCATACAATCGGAAATGAGATGGTGCCGATCATTCATCTCCCGAGAAAGCGTGTTGTACCGGCCCACCAGGTTCTTCAGCGCAACCGAGTCGGTGACGCCGGTCGAGTAGATGAGGTACTGGGACACTCCGCCGCACGGTTTCGCGCCCATGCCGATTGTCCGGCACTGATTGGGCCTGGTGCAGACCGGATCGCCGATCTCCGTCGCGATCCGACCCCGGAGACTCGTCATCTCCGCGGTGATCTCGTCGTCAGCCATGTCGGCGGGAGACGAATCGTCGCCAAGGCCCAATGGGAGGTACCGGCACGTCACAAGCGAAAGCGCCGCCATAACGGCGAGCAGAGGCATGGTGGCCCGCTTCATCGTTGGACCCTCCTCACAATCCGCGCGCACGGGGATTGCCATGCCGTCTCCGGCCGCAGCGTATCAGCCCCGATACGACGGGGGACGCCATCGGATCGGCCTGCGCCCCATCGGACAGGCGCCGGCCACAAGGCATGTCCTCCTTCCTGCGAGTTGCTGCAATTTCCCTGCCGGACCAGGTTTCCAGACATGGCCGCGGGAGTCTCCGCCGGAGATCACGGTACCTCGCCGCGCCGAGGTTCGAAGACGCGGATAACGGCGATCACCGAGAGGAGGCAGACAAGGCCGATGGCGTATCCGCCGAGGACGTCGCTCGGCCAGTGGACGTTGAGGTAGACGCGGCTCGCGCCGATGAGGAGGATCATGGCTACGCAGCC
>Ga0315279_10001995_pt1 | contig 31997 bp, 24 predicted proteins | sample YL17G06_20_MG_FD_203694 | JGI IMG/M metagenome (GOLD analysis project Ga0315279, IMG submission 203694) | Sediment microbial communities from Yellowstone Lake, YNP, Wyoming, USA - YL17G06_20 | ecosystem: Environmental > Aquatic > Freshwater > Lake > Sediment | place: USA: Wyoming | collected...
TTGCGCTGTTGCATGACTTGGCCCTTGTACTTGATTCATTGAAGCCGAAGCTGGATCAGCTTCAAGAGTTGATTGCTGAAGGAGCGGTCACACAGGCCCGCGCAAATAGCACGGAGATTGAAAACCTGACAGCGGAAGCTTCAAGACAATTGGATCTACTGTTCTCCTCATTGGATCGCATACAGACGGTCTATCACATAGACACAGGAAACCAGCGTCGTGACCTCGAAACCCTGTCCGGCACCCTGCAATCATTCAAACAGCTTCTCGCGAGCCTGGAGGCTCAGCTTGACGCAATGGACTTGCGGGCGGATACTCAGCTAAACCTCCAAGCATCTCCAAGCCCTGTCCAGATCGAAGGATCGTTGCACATCACGGGTGAACTGCAAAGCGGTGGCGCAGGACTCGGCGATCGAACAATAGAACTATGGATCAATGGGATGCGAGTCACAGACCTAACCTTGGACCAACTCGGAGCGTTCGTCTGGCAGTACATCGTGCTGAATGGTAGCAGAACTGACAAACTCCAAGTCTACGCTCGCTATTCACCGATTGGTGAAGACCTTTCCAAATTCCGCCCCGCGAAGTCGATAACGGTCACAGTGCCGGTGGAGTATCAGTCGGTCGTGCTGACGAGCGTTCCTTCCAAGAAGAGCGTCCTAGTACTGGAGAACTTCACCGTTCAAGGACAGCTCACTGATACTCTTGGAACTCCCCTGGCGGGAAAGAACGTGGACCTGCTAGTCGACGGTATACTGGTCAATAGCTCTGCCACGGGCACAGCGGGCAAATTCAACATAGAAACGTCATTGCCATCGGGGACACCTGAGGGAGACCACCAGCTACGCACGCGGTTTGACCCGAAATATGGAATCTATGCGTCTAGCACAAGCGAGGACATGGCGATCCAACTCCACTATCTGAAACCCGCCTTTAGTCAACTCGTATTGACCGGCTTGGCTTTGTTCCGAGGCGAAGTCATAGCGGTCTCAGGAGAGACGATACGTCTGGAAGGGCGATTAGAGGTCGATTCGAAACCTTTGCCTCAGGGTCTGGTGATCGCATCTTTAGGAGATCATGAGCTAGCACGTACTCTTTCCGGAGCTGACGGTAGCTTTCATATGTCTATTCGCGTTCCACTTGAGGTTTCAGATGAGAATACGATTATGGTAGTTTTCGTTCCCGTGAAGCCGTGGATCGCTGGCATCACAGCATCAATAGTTCTAACAGTCCTGAATTCGGTGGTGATAGGTCTAGCGACAGGGGCGACGGTCTTCGCCGCTCTAGTGTTTTCAGGAAGCTCAATTGATCCTCTGCGGATGATGCGACGAAGAGCGGTCGGACGAAAACAACTTGAAACGGAGATGGTTACTGTAGACCAGTCTGGAGTCAAAGAGAGAGCCGCTCTCGCCCCGAGAATGTTCCCGCTCAGCGACTTTAAGCTTGAACTCGGTCTAGAACTGAAATTCGCAGAACCTCCCGCGTTCGTGAATATGGCCTATTGGGAGATTAGACGAATGCTCGCAGAGGTTCTGGATGTGAGAGGAGAGCTGTCAGAAACGCCGAGAGAATATCAGGCTCGTGTTGCAGATAGAGTCGGCGTTGCAGCTTCTTCCTTGCGTGCGTTGACGCAGCTGTTCGAACTAGCAGAATACAGTCAACATAAGATCTCCCGCTTGGAAGCTGAGGAAGCAGCAAAGCTTGCGTTCGAGCTTGTGGAAGCAATGAATGAGATGGTCAAGATTTGAGACTGCGTGTGTTCGGCTCTGCGCCTGTGCTTGGAGCATTCCTAGTGGCGCTGGCACTTTCAATCGTTTGGGCCGCGAATTCACCAATAGACGACCCCTATTCAATGCATAACACACAGTGGAATGGAACGAGTGCACTCACCCGGCGAGGGTTCGTTGCCGTAACCGCAGACCTCGCGGATACGCTTTCATCAACGAATGCGACACACGTACTGCTAATCGTGGCACCTAGCCGCTCGTTCTCTAGAGAAGAAGCCGGTTCCATAGGAGACTCTGTCAGGAAAGGCAGCTTGCTGGTTATCGCTGACAACTTTGGTTCAGGGAACCAACTGCTGGGCCTCTTAGGCCTCCCGGCTAGATTCGATAGCAGGCTCCTCATCGACCCGCTATTCTATCGCAAGCAACCGCTATTCCCGGTTATCTCCGACTTCGTAGAATCCGAGTTTTCGATGGATTTGAACGAACTCGTACTGGACTATGCTACGATTCTAAATGTCACGGCCACAAGCGAGGTCAAGGTTCTTGCAAGCTCATCGGCTTTCAGTTTCCTTGACTCAAATCGTGACGGAGAGAAGAGCCCGCAGGAACCCTCTGGACCTTTCCCCATCCTAGCCGAACTGCAACTGGGCGAAGGGAAGATTCTCCTCTTCACGAGCCCGGCTTCTCTCGCAAACGAGTTGATAGACGAGGGAAACAACAGCGCCCTAGTCGAAAACGTTGTCAAGTATGGATCCCGGCCCGGAGATCGGTCTGTGTTTCTCTATGACGAGACACATCTGGAACCTTCTCCTTTCATGGCAGCGAAACTCATGGCTCGACAACTGGTCACGTCGATCTTGGAAGGCGGCATGCAGTTGCCAGTAAAACTCGAACTGACAGCACTTGCGTTGGTGTTGCTTGCTGCTCGCTATGTGTACAGAAAACCTTCTAAAGCAGCGAAGAAGATCGAGCCCCTGCAAGGCGTTAGGTCACCTGATGTTGAGACGGTGTTGCGTCTACACCCAACTTGGGACCGTGCGAAACTGGAGTATGTGGCACGTGAACTTGAGGCATCATTGAAGTGGAGGCGATTGCGTGAAGCAGAATGAAGCGCTGCCCGACTGGGTTAGGAGCATCCAAACGCAGATCCTTGATGAGGCCTCGCGGTTTGTGGTCGGGAAACAGGAGATACTCAAGAACCTCCTGGTCGCCCTGCTTGCCGGCGGGCATGTGATTCTCGAGGGCGTTCCAGGCGTAGCGAAGACCCACATCGCAAAAACCTTCGCCAACATGCTAGGCTGCGAGTTTAGGCGAATACAATTCACCCCCGACCTGCTTCCCGTGGACATAACCGGTGGATTCGTCTTTGACCAGAAAACCTCTGAGTTCAAGGTCCGCAAAGGCCCGATTTTCTCGAACATAGTGCTCATTGATGAAATAAACCGAGGGACGCCTAAGACGCAGTCAGGAACGATCGAGGTTATGCAAGAACGGCAAGTAACCATCGAAGGTCAAACATTTCGCCTTCAGGAACCATTCATGGTAATCGCTACTATGAATCCAGTAGATCTGGAAGGCGTCTATCCGCTTACGGAGGTGCAACTGGACCGATTCATGTTCAGACTTGTCCTCGACTATCCAACAGCTGACGAGGAGCGAGAGTTAATCGAACAGCTCAGTGAGATCGAGACTTTCAACGTTAGCAAGGTTGCGTCGGCGGAAAACGTGCGCAAGCTTTCGAGCTACGTCGAGAAGGTGTACGTCAATGAGGACGTGAGGGCATACATGGTGGATCTGCTGCGACAGACACGAGATCTGAAAGAGCTGAAGCTCGGAGGAAGCCCCCGCGCCCTGATTCATCTCTACAAAGCGTGCAAAGCTAAGGCTCTGGTGGAGGGAAGAGACTACGTAATTCCAGATGATGTCAAGCATCTGACCGAGCCCGTGCTCAGCCACAGAATCTTGCTGTCGAGGGAATCAGAGATCGAGGGACTCAAGATCAATGACATGATGCATAAGATTGTCGACGGAACACGGATCCCCGGAATGAGACCAGCAGGGTCTACTAAGTGAGAATCCCAAAGACGTCAATTCAGACATCTTGGAGAGCAGACTGGCTAGTAGAATTCAGTATTACCTTGATCGCCCTTGCTTTCCTTGCGAGGGAAATCATCTTCGCTGCTGTCGGCGCAGGAATCCTATTGAGCTTGGTAAGCCTCGGCCTGCTCTTTCATATGAGACTAGGCGTCCTGCGAAGAGAGCTTCACGTCGCAGAACACCTGCCCAAGACTAGAGTGTGCCTCGGCGACAGTATTGAGGGAGACCTGACTATTCGAAATGGATCTCGATTGGCCGCGCAGATTCTTGCCGTCACACCAGTCGTCGAGAAAGGGTTGAGTTTCAAGCTATCATCTTCTTCCAACCAGTCGCTCCGACCGGGCACTACCTCAAACTCAAAGTTCGAGATTACATCACTGAAGAGTGGGCGTTTCCGAATCTCTGGATTCACGCTGGCGTTCACAGACTCGAGAGGTCTGTTTACTGGCGAAGTCAATTACGAACAGGCTGACTGGGTCGAGGTCTATCCAAGCGTGAGGACGAAGGTGCCGATCACTCCTCTCCGCCTCTACGGCGGAGGTCCGGAGATCTTCCGCAAAGGCCCCGCGGGAATGGATTACGCAGGTGTCCGTCAGTACATGCCCGGCGACGAGTATCATAGAGTTGAATGGAAAGCGACAGCACGCCTACGAACCTTGATGGTAAAAGAATTCCATCCCGAAACGCAGACCGCACTTCAAATCCTCATCGATGCGGGAAAAACGATGCATCGCCAATCCTATGTGGGCACTAGACTTGACGAAGCACTGGCGGTGGCAGAACTGCTGACCGAATCAGCAGCAGAGTCGCAAAACCCTCTCGGGATCTGGGTGTACGACGAGAACGAACTCCTGAAAGCCATGAAGCCCGCGATGGTCATTGAACAGGTCTCGATGCTTCGTGAGTTATCACTTGACCTCCAAGCGAAAAACGAATGCGGGGGACTGTCCGCGCCACTTTTTCCCCACAGAACGTTTCGAGAGAAATCTTTGATGACAAGCGGCGAGCGAGTGTCGGCGTTCATCCGACTGCTAAGGATCAGACTGGGCATGGCGCACCGCCACACCGGCGCATACAAGGCCTTGACGGAAGCTGCACGAACAGGCGGACCAGACATGGAGGTCGTGCTGACAGACTTGGAGACAAACGCTGAAGCCCTCCTGGAGGCAGCATCAATTCTACAGAAACAGGAGGTGGGGATCGTAATAGCGCAAGTAGGCGCTGCCTGGAGGCTGAGTGATGATCTAGAGCTGGCGTATGTCGAGTATCAGAGAAACAGCCGAATCTTAAGACAGATGGAACGACTTGGTCTGACTGTCTTCGATCTCCGACCGGAAGGACTCGTTGAAGCAATAGCCCTTGAAATCACTAAGCGTGTCATGTGACGTATTTTAGGCAAGCTACTACAACGGGATTGCAGCCAAGTTTGGAGTGATGGTGAATCGGAGAGACCGGAAGGCGAGCGGCAGGCAATCTCTCCAATTGTTGAGTTCGACCAAACGGCCAAGACATTACTTATCTATCCATGCCGTAAGCCTGATTGAGTACAAGAAAGTTCAAGACTCACACTTGACGAGAGACTAGCTAGAAAGACTTGGGAAGCAAAGTAGTTGGCCCTAATAGGAAAGCAACCCGCAAGAAAGCGGTAAGCGGTTCAACGTACCGCATCACCGCCACAAGGAAAAAATGCCGGAACATGCAGTTGGAAAATCTAGAAATTGGACGCAAGTCCTTCAAATGATGTTGCGATGGCTTTGGCTTTGGCGCCTCGAATAGCGATCATCTGGTTGAACTATAACAGCATGGGGAACTGGGACCTAGCCAAGCGGTCGCTATTGTCCATCAATGAATGTAGCGTAGCCGAGACTGAAATCTACGTTGTCGACAACGCTAGCACGGACGGATCCTACGAAAGACTAGTTGAACTCGTATCGCAACGTCGCTTGAAAGGTGCGAGACTCATTAGAAGTGATGTGAACGTCGGCTATGCAGGAGGCAACAACGCAGGATACAAGCACATCGGATCGAGCATCAAGTACATGGTTTTGATGAATAACGATTTCATAGCGGTTCGCGGTGCTCTTGATCAACTGATCTCGTTTCTTGAGGACGACCCCAAAATAGGGGCAATTCACGGAAAGATTGTAAGCTTGGATGCCAAGCGCACCGACTACGGTAGTCGCATAAACGAGGTTTTAGAGGATACTGCTGTCAGAAGGAACCTAAATGCCACAGACGTCACTTACACTCCGGGATGTTTCAGTGCATATAAGCTCGAAGCAATCAGGAAGGTCGCAAATAATGGCTTTTTGTTCATGCCAGCTTTGTTCTCCTATGGTGATGACGATTTTCTAGGGCTGAAGCTCTGGGAAGCGGGCTACAAATGTATCAGCGTTGACATCATGACTGGATACCATAAGGGCCTTGGAAGTTTCGCAGGGAAAATGGCTTTCCAACACTATCTGAGCAATCGAGCGTGGCTGGCATTGCTGGCTGCTTCGAACAGTCGGTATCGCATATTCGAACTTCTGACGTCTGGAAGACTAGCGATTATAGGCCTAATGAGAGCCATAATGAATAGAGATCCGAAAGAGTTAATCTTCGGTGTACGCGCGTGGATCGATGGTCTACGTCTTGGGGCGCAGATAGTCAAAGAGAGAGGAAGAATCAACATATATGCCGCGCCAATACTGCGCACTAGTCGAATGCAAGCCGTTTTTGCGCGTTTTTCTCAAGAATCGACCAGATTGATATTGCGGCGCCACAGGAAAAATATGCCGTCCGTCGTAGGGAGCATCTAAGAAGGGAATTACGTGGACCGTTCAGGTACAGCCCTCATCTTCATGCTGGCAATACTGCTCACTATCAACGGTGCGCTTTTCAGTTATCTGCAAATTGCTACAGGATATAATGCACCAACAACGGTGTATGCCAAGCTTATCGATAGCCAATCTCGGCTAATGAGCGTCCCCTACAACCCCACGCCGAGTCTCTGGTCGTGGAGAAGCACACTCTTTTGGGAGCAGAGCTATCCGCTGCCTGCCATAATCGAGGTAATGCTTTCCTCAGTTCTAGGGACCGACCTGACTTATGGCTTCTTAATGCCGGTGCTGGCTTCAAACATGATCTTCCCCTTTGTGTGGGCGCGATCTCTCGGATGGAAGAACAAGTATGCATTAGCCTACTCAATCACATTGATCAGTTATCTAGCGTCAATCACCACGATTTCTAGGCACACATTCGGAGAATATCTACTCTACGCCTCGTTCGTTCCACTCTTCATGCTTGTCGGTGGAAAGATTAGAAGATCACGCGAACTCCTAGTGTTGATCCTCCTGTTTCTATTACCACTTGCGTTCTCACATCAGGGATTTCTTGGATTCGCGACGGCAGGATTGGTTGCATTATCGTTTGCATCTTGGGGAACCCGTGACTCACGTGGGAAAGTCTTCTCTGTGGCGGGCCTTTTCTCAGTCTTCTTGTTTCTCTTCGTAAATCCGTTCATACTTTATGCAAAGGAATGGGGCTACGTTCCCACCTCTCTTGGGGATCTCTTCCTCCGGTTTGAGACTCTACTGACAGCGATATGGCTGCATAACGTCTTGCAGGTTCCGTACACAGGCGGCGCACTCTTGATAAACCCACCGAGGCCGGAGGCCTATAACTGGGTGAGTCATGTCTTTGTCGGCACGAAGGTTATCTTTGGGCTCAGTGCAGTTGTCATTGTGTGCATTTGTCTCGCCCGAATATTAACCAGACGACAAAGCCGGCGGCCTCTTGGAAAACGTGAGATCGTAGCTTTTCTCATAGTTGGCTCAATGATGTTCGACGCTTTGTCTTACTCACTAATCTTTCTAAGCATACCTGTCGGTCTAGCTGCGGGCCTAGGCCCCCTTCTTCTTCCGACTACAGTCGGAAGGCTGGAGCACAAACCTTTGGCTCTCCGGAGACGTGTGATTTCCAAGGCGACAAGATTCCTTACACCTGTTTTCTTGTGCATAATCACTATTTCAAGCTGTTTCATGCTGACCGGTATTCCCATATTTGGCTCCGGGGCCTCATACCCATTCGAGGCGTATTCGACAGCTCCAATGTCCCATTTCCTAGCGGCTCACTCGGACCGACTGGTGATTATGGGAACTCCTGACTCGACTTCCAAGGTCTTTGCGTATCTACCAGTGACAAAGATTACTGAGGTTGATACGGTCCGCTATGGTACAGAGGTGTACTTGCTAAGTGAGGCGATGCAAGGTAGCCAATCAGAGTTGAATCAGGTCTTCGTTCGGACGGGTGCAAACGCATGGGTGCTCACCAGATCAGAGTTTGAGCATGTAGTCTGGGGCGAAGTCGCCGGCTACTCTGTTCCTCCTTTCTCCAGTTATGCAACTGCTGAGACGGATGCAAGATTGAATATGGTGTACAGCTCCTCGAATGCAATGTTGCTCGTAGTGAGCCAATAGTTGCGGGCAGCCTCTCGTAGGAACCGTCCGTACTCGCGTTGTCAACCACGCGCACTTCGGACTCAATCGAACCTAGCTCGTTAGTCGACAACAACGATCGCCCAATTAGTTCCCAATTACTCACGCTGTTGCAGTTCAGCCAGATAATCCCGACCCCTCACGCGCCGATCATGGCTTCGCACCCACGATCGGCCCGATTCTCATAGCCTCTGTTCGACTCTTGGGGATCTGAAGCAAGCTATGCCTTTCTGACAATTTCTGTGCCCCATACACCTCAATTGATATGCTCTATTGACTGCATGTCAATTCAGATAGTAGAATGGTGTATACACGTTCGACAAAGCCCTATAGACTGAAAGATATCTCCAGTACATTGTTCTCTTGGCATGGTACAGCAACCCGAGCCAGCCCCCAGCCACCTCCCCATTCCTTCGTAGTAGATTGAACATAATCTCTCGTGGCGATCGGTTCGGAATACATACGGAACAACTCTTGAAAGTGGCGAAACGGATGCGGATTCCCACCATATGCTGCAGGTTCATCTTGTAAAATCAATAGAATGTGTCAAGAGACTTTCACGTCGTCCAGTCTAGAACCGTCTCTCTCAATCATTCGTATCTTCCTGGAGAACGGGCGCCAGATTTTGTCCGGAGGATTCTGATCAAGGTTCAGAATCCTATTGCTCCCTGTGGAGTGAAGATTCGCACCAAGCCTTAGAGCACAGGGTGATTGATCTCCTCTTAGCCCAAAGGTGACAAAGGACAGATTGTGAATCCGTGCAATGTCTGCACATTTCCGAAGCACTTGTGTAACCGTCGTAATGTAGGGATTCAGGGCCGGAGGAGGCAGACACATCAGGCCAGTGAATACGTCCTTGATTCGCTGATAGAAAGGGCAAAGAGCAATCACTTGATTCCGCCTGTAGATCAGGAAATAGCGAGCTTTGAACCCATAAGACCTTTCCACGACGCATTTCCCAAAAAACCGATCCTACTGATCTTGAGATTGCGGGTGGTTCAAATTCAGGCGCCGGTTCTCGATGTCGCAAGATACCGCGGCAATTCTGCGACCAGGTTGACGTATCTGCTGAGGAACGGTCTGAGATCGTCCTTTGCGAAATATGCATGACAGTCTACTCTGCGGATCGACTTCAGCCATTCTGAAATGGGGAACCTCGTGACACCATCTAGCCGGAGGAGCGCTCTGAGATCTTGGATAGTATCCAACCATTCAACCTTGTCATCATAGTCTTGCATCAACTCAACCGGTTGATCTGTTAGATCCAAGTACTGTATCAGCGGAAAGTTGATTCCTGCTTGTGTCGCAAGCATATTCTGCAGCCACAAACGCGCATTCAGGTCAAGCAACTTGTAGACCCCGTCTCGAGGGTCTTTCTTGAATTCGACCGCTGCAACTCCTCTGTATCGTATCCTTTTCAGCAACTTGAGACAGAGACTGACTGCCTGAGCATCATGTACGCTATCCATGTACGTGCCAACACCAAAGTCAGTTGGATATTGTCGTATCTTCCGATCGACGAACATAGCGAGTATTTTTCCGCCCTTTTTGGGAGATAGGTAGGAGCAGACTTCAATGATGTTTTCGACGGAACCTGGAACTATAGATTGAATCATTGCCCGTAGACTTGGGTCTGACATTTGCGTGTAACTTCTCAACAGCTCATCGGGAGTGCTTACTTTGATCCCTTTCAATCGGAATCTCTCCTGCCATAAGTGCGAATAGTGTGGCTTGATCATTGCAGGATATTCAACTTGGTCTTTGATCTTCTGCAGATCTTGTAATGAGTTTGGATAGTAGGTTCGAGGACAGATGATACCGTTCTGTTCAGCAAGCTCATATTGCTCTTGCTTGTTGACAATACGCTCTACAGTTGTCGGAGAAGAAACGGCATACTCAAAATTCGAAGCGAGTTCCTTCCTAAAACGCGAGACGAACAAGACGAAATCATCTGAGGTCGGATACAGAATTCCCTTCGCGGACCCGCGCTTTCCCTCGCGCAGGAGCAGCTGCAAAACCTGCTCAGGGTGCTTGGTTGGATCCGGAGCAACGATTGGCTTGCAGTATCTGGAGCGAAGGCCCGGTGCATCACGCGTCGAATCCACACCGACCACCGGTATTCGCAGTCGTCCCAGGCTCCTGACGACACCAATGCCATTGGCACCCATATTGAGAACGAAAGCCACCGCTCGTTTGCGTAGCCCCATAAGTCACTCGGCTGGATAGACTCAAATGAGACCCTACTTAAAGAATTTGCAGACTTTGCCCTACCCTCATGCTTCACGCAATCTGCGCTCTAGAGACACAACCACGAATGTTCTGAGAGAGCGAGACCAGTAAGGTGAAAATCGCAAACAGAATGAAGCAAAAACTGACAAATTCGTAATGCCGACTGATCCTAGTCGTACCACCTAGTAGCCGTGTCACTTCATTTTCTCCAAGGGCTGACAAGATTGAGCTTCGATGCTTCCTTTCGAGCCTTCAACGCCAACTACTCTTCTGAGCGTCCATATAGTCGCCTAGTGGCGTAGTGCACGTACTTTTCTGCATCCTAGAAGCCAATCAGCGTTAGATGCGTTGCAACACCGGGCAGCCTATCTGCTCATCTCTGGTTGCGACACGAGAAAGCGAGCCGGAATCAGAGAAAGAAACGAAACAAGAAGCGCCCCCCGTCAATGTCAACAATGACGTGAACGGAGCAGAGCTCTCGTGGACATTTGCTGATGCTAGCCCCAATTTCAATGACATTGAGGCATCGAACTTTCAGCTGTCTCTGAGATTGATTTTGCAGATCGCGTGATACACCGGAGCCTCGAATCCTCAAGAGCTAGCCGACACCGGGCTACGGGCGCGACTGACTCGCAGGCAATGTAATGTAACGCAATGTAAAGAAAGCGCGATCAATTCCCCAAGGTTTGCGTCAGCCTTACTTAGATCAGAGGACACTGAAGCTCACAATTAGGATCTTAAGAGCTTCGCGCTCAGAACCCATGAGATCGGTCTGTGATAGTTACAGTAGTCCAATTCTGAGAAGTGGTGCCCCTCAAGCACTAGTCGATATTGTCTGAAGATGGTATCGACGCAACAACTTTCTCCTAGCCAACGCCTGCTTGAACCCGCTCCAGACGAAGGTTGTGCGTTTGCCATCAATGAGAGTATGATCTCCAACGCTGCACAATGTGTGTACGCCATCAGGCCACGGGCTGTTCCTATATGGTTCAATCGTAGCTGCGGGTTCTTCTTCAAATTCATAAGGGGTGAGCTTCGTGACCCTGCTGATTACTATCCTTCCTCCATACGTTCTCGAATTATCCTGAGCTGGACGATATAGAGACCCATTATACATGAACGGTGTACCCGCAGGTCTGGAGGATCGGATATCGTTCTTCACAGGGTTCGCAGCATGTGGCACCCAGGGCCCCAATAGATTTTTCGAGTGCCATACATACAGTTTCTCGAGAGGCCCATCATCTTCGTTGGAAGCAGTAATCCACCAATGTCCCTCGTATTGAAAAAGCGTTGAATCAAGCCCCCGAAACGACGGCACTAGAACCGCCACCTTTTCCCATTTATCCGGAAAGTCAGTGACCCTATACAGACTAACCTCTCTTGCCTCATAAGTCTCCGGCACACAATAGGTTTCTTCACGATCTTGGATTAAGAAAGGATAAGCAGCATGATGCGAAAAAGTCATTGCAGTTCTTGGCTCAGTAAACGCAGAAGTGACGGTATCGAAGCTCATAGTCACCAGCTTTCCACTGTATGTGTTGTAGTCAAACTCTTCGCAGATAATGTGCAAAGTGCTGTCCCGCATCGCACCGAACGGATCTGCCAGGAACTTTCCGTGCTGCACTGGCGGCAGCCAATGAATCGCCGGTCTTGCTCCCGAGGTTAGAAATGTCCAGATCGGTTGATTGACAACTCCAATGTTCCAGACATCCTGGCGAAAGAGTCCCACGTAGGCTTGCTTCAGAAACTGGCTAACCAATTGCACGATTCCTTCGTTGTTTATCAGTCTCATCATTATAAGTAGGACAAGTCAATTCAAGAGCTTGAGGACTTGAATAGATGTCTAGTGAAGTGATTCCCCCGGCCAAACCCTACTTCCCGCGACCCGATATAGACCTAATCAAAGAGGACCTTGATAAGATATTGAGTTCAGGAAGGATGACCCTGGGAGAGTACACAAAAGAATTCGAGAGGATATTTGCGGAATCAGTAAACGTCAGACACGCCATCGCAGTGAATTCGGGGACATCTGCCCTTGAGATATCTATGCGAGCTTATAAGTTGAAGAAAGGCGACGAGGTCATAGTTCCCACGAACACGTTTGGGGCGACTGCGGCCGCGGTAGTTTTTGCCGGTGGTCAGCCAGTAGTTACTGACGTATCACGAAGCTCGATGACGATCGATGTTCATAACGTGAAGAGAGCTATCAGTGGACGAACTAGAGGAGTAGTGGCAGTGCATATCGGCGGACTCGTTTGTCCTGAAATCAATGAGATCAAAGAACTGTGTGAAGAACGAGGTTTGTTTCTTATAGAAGATGCGGCTCATGCCCATGGATCAAGAATTGACGGAAAGTCTGCTGGGTCTATCGGTTCCGCAGGTTGTTTCAGCTTCTATCCCACCAAAGTAATCACTTCAGGAGAAGGAGGTATGATCACAACAAACGAAGAGAAGATAGCGAATGCTGCCAGTATTCTTAGAGATCAAGGAAAGGAGAATTTCAGCAGCAATCGCATAGTCCAACTGGGGTTCAATTGGCGAATGCCTGAGATATGCGCTGCGACGGGAATCACTCAGTTTCGTCGCCTTTCAGAGTTTATTGAAAGACGAAATACGATCGCAAAGCTCTACAACAAGGCATTAGACGAGATCGAAATCGATCATATTACGACGCCACCGAATCATGTAAACAACTACTACAAGTATACGTTTTTCCTGCCAAGCAAGGTAGACCGAGACAGGTTCAAGGAGCTATGCAAGCAAGATGGGGTCTTGTATGGAGGGGAAGTATATTGGCCACCATTACATCTGCAACCGGCTTTTCGTCCATTTCTGAGAAAGGAGATGCGCTTTGCAGTTGCAGATGATTTGTGTAGACGTATGGTGAACCCTCCGATGTTCAGCCAGATGACCATAGAGCAAGCTCAGCGGGTAATGGACGTTAGTCGGACTGTACTTTCGAATCGTAGGGGTTGAAGCGACTTGGTTGTGCTCGTTACTGGCGGGTCAGGTTTCATCGGTAGCCATGTGGTAGATGCACTCCTGGAGAATGGCCTCGAAGTAAGGGTCTTTGATAAGATAAAGCCGATGAAGGCTGGGGTGGATTGGGTCGATGGAGACCTGCTGTCTAAGGACGACATTTATCGCGGAGTTCAGGATGTCGACACAGTCTTCCACTTGGCAGCAGTGGCAGATGTGAATGTGGCCACGACAGACCCAGAGCTTTGCCTCACTGTAAACGAGTTGGGCACCCTTAACCTACTCAGCGCCTGCTCAGGCCATGAAGTTGAACGATTCATACTTGCTTCGACGGTGTGGGTCTACGGAAGAGCGGTTGGAACAGTCACTGAAGAAACGATGCTGCCGCCGCCAAATGATGTATACACCAAGACAAAGATCGGGCAGGAACACCTAGTTCATTCTTGGGCTCTGTCCCACTCGCTTCCCTATACGATACTAAGATACGATATCCCGTACGGTCCAAGAATGCGAGGCAATATGGCAATTGCTGCTTTCGTCAGACGAGCCATGCATAAGAACCCGATAACAATCTATGGCGATGGTCAACAGGGCCGCTGCTGGATTTACGTAACCGACCTCGCGGAGGCTCACCGTCTCGCAATGAAACAGGAAGCGATCAATCAGACAATAAACTTGGCTGGAAGTGATTTTGTAACAATAGCGGAAATAGTCCACAGACTCTCCACGCTCCTAGGAGATTTCCCTGTAAAACATGAACCGCCAAGATCCGGTGATTTTGCAGGCGTTAGGACAAGTATTGAGAAGGCCAGAAAAGTCATCGAATGGTCACCAGTCACGTCATTCGACAAAGGTCTTTCACTCTACATCAGGAGCGTACGTGGAAGTTGACGCGCCCTTGTAGCCTTTGGTGGAAACCGTGAAGCTTCATCGAGAACTTACTTGACCCTAGATTTTCACGATTGGATTCCGAACAGTATCCCGAATACTGCAGGGTGCCGCATTATGCCATCAACTTTGATCGAAAGCAAAAAGCGACTTCGAGTCGTATTCGGCCACAACGGCCTTGAAGCATATGATCGGCTCTTCCTCCAATCACTCGCTTCAAGTTTCGACATCCACTTAGCAACATTTGTAACTCCTACACAAGTGCCCAAGGACCTCGTTGTCAAACTTCCGGATTTCGGGAGACCTCTTAGAATCCGCGGGCTGAACAAATTCAGAGTTGCGATTGGTGCTTTCTGGCGGATTTTTCAATTTGGACGCCATCTTAAGTCTTTCAGTCCTGATGTCGTGATTGGAAACTGGGTTACAACGTATGGTCTGTATACCGCGGTCTGCAGGTGGAAACCCTTTGTGCTCTTTGTGTACGGTAGCGATGTGCTCGTCGACCCCTACCGGTCCCCATTGCATTACGCTGTCACTGTGTGGATTCTCAGAAATGCGGACCTGATACTGGTGGACAGTGCCGTTCAGAAAGAAGCAGTATTGGCACTTGGCGGCGATCCAAAACGAGTAATATGCTTCCCTTGGGTCAACTTGAATGATACGCGGTCGGTTACCCGCGATTCCAGCTTCCGTTCGAAGCTCCACTGGGAAGATAAGATAGTTGTTGTGAGCGTTAGAAAACATGAGCCGCTCTATGCGATCGATACTTTGATTCGAGCAATTCCCGAGGTGTTAGCACGGCATCACAACGTTCGATTCTTGATCTTCGGTGAAGGCACTCAGACAACTCAGCTTGTGAACCTGGCTGATCGACTAGGAGTGAAAGAGTGGTTGCACTTCGCAGGAGATGTCTCTCGAAGGGCACTCTTGGGCTACATGAGGGACTGCGATATCTACGTCTCGACATCACTCTCTGACGGATGTTCATCAAGCCTGCTGGAAGCAATGTCTCTCGGAGTACCTGTGATAGTGACCTCCATCCCCGGCAATCTCGAATGGGTTTCCAATTCTGTTAATGGCATAACCTTCGAAAAGATGGACGCCCATGGTCTGGCTCAAGCCATTCTTCGGCTTGTACTAGATCCGGCTGATGCCGAAATATTCGGCCGGAGAGCGAGTGACGACTTGCGGAATAGAGTCGATTGGAACACCGCAATCAACGAGCTAGTTGATAGAATCCGTGTTTGCTGGAATAGTTACGCGAAGGTCACCTAGTCAATTACAATTTGCGCCACACGCCGACCCGCATAGACGACAACAACGTTCTGTTTCGTTTTCGAGTCTCTTATTCGCTGCTACAAGTCGGGACTTCGTTTCCTCGGCCACTTGTGGAATCTAGCCAGAGACCACGTCAGCGTAGCTTCTTGCGTAGATGACTTTGGTTTGCCCTTACACTTATGGAGCAGCGGTTGTTCGGCTACTAGTGTTTGGCCGCATTTTTCGAACTTTGTCAGTCTTGTGCATTCTCATCATGGCGCCCTCGGACATCGGACGTGAAGCGACCAGTCTTAAGGCGATCAAGCAAGTCATGCTTTTGCTGGAAATCCTTGAACTCAGATTTCCATTTCGCAACCTGCCGCTCGTTCTAGAAAGTTAAGGTTGCGGACATATTCCTTCCTTAGGAGTTCCCAGGCTATGTGTCGTCTTTGCGACCAGCGTTCTACAATTGTAGCATGACTAGTGCTCTGATCCCCAGATACGTATTTGCGGCTCTGTTGAAGGAAGGCATTATCGAATAGCCTTGTACTTGGCCACAAGGTCGCCAATCAATGCTGAGAGGTTCGCGTCCTATTTCGTGATGCGGTCTATCGTTGGATTGGAGAGTATGTCAAACTCTTGAAGAAATGCCTAGAGCAAATACGCCCTCAACTCTCCGACACATGGAGAGCAGATGAGTCATTCCTGAAACTGAAAGGCAACGTGAAGTACCTCTACGCCCTAATGGGCGATGAAACCCGATTCTGGATAGCGCAACAATTGGCCGACACGAAGTACACAGCACACACAAAGCCGATGTTCCAAGAGGGCAAGCACATGACTGGCAAAGCACCGCACACACACATCACCGATGGAGCCCACAACTTCAATTCAGCGTGTGAGAAAGCGTTCTGGCGCGAAAACAGGGCATTGACGATTCAGCATATCAGGCATGTGAGAATGTCAAGCGATCTCAATAACAATAAGATGGAAAGGCTGAATGGAGAAGTGTGAGATGGAGAGAAAATCGTCAGGGGCGTAAAGAAGCCCGACAGCCCATTCCTGACAGGATACCAGATTTACCACAACTACATTCGCCTACGCATCGGATTAGATGGACAAACACCTCCGGAGAAAGAGGGTGTGTCAATAGAGGGCGAAAACAAATGGATAACCCTGATTCAAAACACAAGATCAAAATCTAGGTGTTGACATAGTGGTCAAAGAAGTTGGTCTATGATTGCGGTTTCTGTCAACATCAGTGAACTGCGCTAGAAACCATGAGCGAACGGATAGATGGAGAGCTTACAGAGTGCCAGAGGCAGACTCATACGATGCATACTTGATTGCATTGCTCGAAGCACATCCAAGCGAGCTGGTTCTAGATGATGGCGCAGGTAACGGAAGATTCAGCCACGCTCTAGCATCCCTAGGTTGCCGCGTAATCGCCTTAGACATAAGCTCCAAGCTCCTTGATGCAATCCATGAAAGAAGCAATACGGAAGGAGTTGAAATTGTTCGCGCCGACATGAGGCGTCTACCATTTCAACCTGGAATATTCGACCGAGTGCTCTGCGTTCACAATCTATGGTATATCAAGGAATTGGGTCTTGCAGTTGAAGAGATTAGGCGTGTGATGAGAAGGGGCGGAATTTGCGTCGGCGACCATCTCAATGTGTTGGATCTTTCTCGTTACCTGAGTTGGCGTTTTCTTGGAACCTTTGTGAAGTCCATGCTTGGAAGGAGTTTCGTAGACATGGGACGCTCGTCCCGAACATTTACGAAACCTTTCCAACAAGTGAAAATCAGAACACACTCCGTTATGTCATATTCGCCCCTTGTCGTGAAGGATGGAATTACGACGTTCGCTAAACGTTTCATCGTTGTAGCTGAGGCTTAGAGCTTGGCGAGCCGTGACGGTTGTTCAGTGGCGATTCAAGATAGTAAGCTAGGTCCCAACCTGTAGCACAAGGAAGCAAGCCCCTAGAACGCAAAAGAGCGGGCACATTCAAGACGACGATGCCCTCCCTAGCTCGTTGAAACCACCCCTTTTCTCATCTGAACAAATGCTACAACTTGCGGCTTTTCTGCCTCGTGTCGGTAAGTAGGCATCTTATTCAGACGCGACATTACTCAAGTAGGCAAGTGAGAGAATTTCGCATTGCAGAAACGTATCTTAATCGTTGGGGCGGGATATGTTGGTTTGGTTAGCGCCGCCTGTTACGCACAAAGTGGGAGTCGTGTTGCAGTCTATGAGAAGGATCAGGCAAAGCGGGGCATCATAGCCTCTGGTCGTTCATGGTTCTACGAACCGAGCCTTGACCGAATGCTCAGGAATCTGAAGAAGACCCGTCGCATGACTGTTGTGCTAGATCCTGTCTCTGCAGTCGCTTCTTCTGATCTGGCGATGATAACGGTAGGAACTCCAACGCGCCGAGATGGAATCGCGGATCTTTCAGACCTGGATCGTGCATGCCGAGATATTGCAGAGGGGCTGAAGTTGGCGTCGCGTTATGTTCTGGTGGTGATTCGAAGCACCGTTCTTCCCGGAACCACATCCGAACTGGTCAGAAGAACGTTGGAGAGGTTCTCTGGCAAAAAGGCAGGTCGCGATTTCGGACTTGTTGTCTACCCTGAGTTTCTCCGAGAAGGGTCGGCAGTCCGCGATACCCTTCACCCTAGCAGGATTGTCATTGGAGAACTCGATAGGTGCTCAGGAAACGCCTTGGAACGTTTCTTGAAAGAGTTCTACGGGCGTGATCTTCCTCCTCTGATCAGAGTGAATATGGCAACGGCTGAGATGATCAAAGGTGCCAGCAACGCGTTCCTTGCTACAAAAGTGAGTTTCATAAATGAAATTGCAAATCTCTGCGAGAGTTTCAACAATGTTGACGTAGACCGCGTCGCCGATGGGATGGGGTATGATCATCGGATCGGCAGAGAATTCCTGAACGCAGGTCCAGGCTTTGGAGGTTCCTGCTTACCAAAGGACCTCAAGGCTCTTGTTAAGGGAGCAAGGCAGTTTGGAGTTCGGCTTAGAGTTGCTGAGGCGGCGCTAGCCGCGAACGAGCTTCAACCATTAAGGCTCATCGGGTTGGTTCGTGAACTGGTCGGCAATACACGAGGTAAGAAAGTCGCCGTTCTCGGGTTGTCCTTCAAGCCTTCCACAAGCGATATGCGAATGGCCCCTTCTGTGAAGATCATCAGAGCCCTCGTGAAAACAGGAATGCGCGTGAAAGTCTACGACCCTGAGGCCATGGAGAATGCGAAATCGCTTTTTGCCGATAGCGTGGCATACGCCAGCAGTGCCCGCAACTGTGTGAGACAAGCCGACTGTTGTCTGATTTTGACAGAATGGGGCGAGTTCAGCGCCCTGACATCGGGGCTATTTGTTCAAACTATGAAGAAAGCAGTAGTGATTGATTGTCGTCGAGTGCTTAAGTCGTTGAAGCTAGACTCCCGAATAGTCTACAGGGCTTTAGGCATTGGCAGAGAAGCTTCAGATGCTATCGTTTGGAGGAATTGTACGATGCGGAGAGAGCATCCCAATAAGAGTAGGGGTCGCCGACATCCAATCTAATCTCTCTCTCAAGCAGCTTCGAGGCATAGACCTTTCTTCCATCGTCAATCATTAGCTGAATTGCATCAGTGACCTGTAATTCTCCTCTTTTGTCTTGTTTCACTCTTTGAAGAGCCTCAAGAAAGTGAGGTTGAAAGAGATAGATCGGTTCTATAATGATATTTGTCTTCGGAGACTCCGGTTTCTCCTCAACCGAGAGTACCTCGAAGGACCCGGTTCCGAAGGCTTTGAGCTCTGCGATGCCTTTCTCTTTTGGATTGACAACCTCGTGAACTAACAGTGCCGCACTTGCTCTTGATTCGTCAAACGCTTTCGTGAGACGTTTGAAATGCATGTTTCCATCGGAAAGTACGTATGCATCGCCGGCATGCACCATGAAGGGGCTGTTTCCCACAGTTCTTCTAGCACGCAGAACTGCATCCCCAAAACCTCGGGGTTCCGGTTGGGTAACCCAGAAAATCATGGAGTCATCGAGCCGACGATAGAATGCATCAAGGTCCTCAGCAGAGGCTCGATTTCTGTTTCTGAGATATGTCGTATAGGAATAGTCTTGAGTAAAGTGATCCTCAATAGCTCGCTTACCTCTACCAATCACCATGCAGAACTCACGGAATCCGACGTCATATAGTTGCTCAAAAATGAGTTGCAGCAAGGGCTTAAGGCAAATCTCACCTGACGCATACCGCGCATATACTGGCAGCATCTCCTTGGGCTGCTCCTTCGTCGCAGGCAACAGACGTGTACCCAACCCTGCTGCGGGGATGACGACCTTGTCTGTCAAAGGTAATACGTCAGCTCGTTGTCGAGCGAACCCCTTCCAAGCATAAAAGCTTGCTCAAGGGAGGAACTTGAGCGAATAGTCGTGAGAGTTTTGACTGCTTCTAAGGAATTGATGGTTCAGCTGGTTTGCACAGGTTTCAGGATCATGGTCTCACCTACTCCATTGGACGTCCTCGGTCCACAGGTTTCTGAGACTGGCGACCACGAGATAACCTTGTTGTAGTATCCACGTTCGGTATGGTCTTAGAAACAGCAGTACACCACCTGATGCGAGGAACACCGCAGCAAGAATTGATGTGGACAGCAACGCATACACGAGGAGCAATATACTAGTCACTAGGAGCCACGGGTTTACAACGTGCAGCCACCACTCAATCCTCCAAATCTGATCAAAGGGCGACTTTGTGTAAACGCCCAGCTTTTTGGCATAGCCCTTTGTGTTGAGGAAATTTAGTAGTAGCCTGTTGCCTCTTCGCACCTTGGTGCGGAATTGATTTCCCCTTACAGGCTCTTCAACTCTAACATTGTCAGCTTGAATGGATCTGTATCCAATGAAGGCAACAAAGGAACCGAAGATACTGTCGTCGCTGCCGGGGAATTTTGGGAACCCTTTCTCTGAGAGTATCTTCGTTCTAAGCGCCAAGAAGGGGCCGTTAAGAATTGGTGTAGAATATTTCTTCGACTCCGCTATTCGAAGTACGTTGTAATACGTTCTGTAGTTCTGCTCGGCAAACGCAGGCTTCTTTTCGGTGTACGATATGCTACACGTCACGCAACCTACTACTGGGTCAGCGAAGTAAGAAACAGCATTGCTAAGAGCTTCCCGATCCCAGATAGCATCAGCATCCGTGACTACAACCAACTCACTTGACTCATCCAATTGCCTCAAGGCAAAGTTAAATGCGAATAGTTTCCCTTGGTGAGCAGGTCTCCGAAAGAACTTCACATCTATGCCAGGGTGCTCTTTTGTCCATTGTGACACTTGGTCTACGGTTCCATCCTCGCTACCGTCGTCAACTACGACCGTCCCGAACAGGTTCTTGGGATAAGTCTGTCCAAGCAGGTCGCTCAACTTCGCTTGGATGTACCTCTCTTCGTTGTACGTGGGCACAATCACCGTAACCCGAGGGCGGTATTGCTCATCAGTCCTTGTTGTCCATTCAGTAAGCATGTACTTCTTCATTATTGAGTAATACCCGATGGGCACTCCAAAGTGAAACCCCCCAAGAACCAACGCCAAGATGTCAGCGAACAAATCCGCTTTCCCGCCCGGTTTGTCACACAGTGTTGCCTAAGAATTCTATGCTTTTTCTGTTCTTTTCCTAGGCAAGAGCAAACCTAATCCGAACAAGGTGTGTGCTCCCTGCATGCACGATTCGCGTTAGGGTCGCACTGCAGTTGCTCTGGTGGCAACTGCCGCCGAATGGATTTCGCGCCGCGCGCCATATCGCCATTTCAACTCGATTGACGAGAGACTGATGATCTTAAGCATCGCAAGAAAGAGTGGAATGAGAGAGGCAAAAGTTGGTTGAACGCAATCAGGTCACGCAATTCAGCGTGTGTCAGATTGATGTGGCCAGAAACTTGCGAGATTGCCAAGCCTGAATCAACGTTCGTTCAGAAACAGGACTCTACTGATAGCTCGTCTCTTCCTACAACACCGGACCTATTTGTGGCCCAATAAATGAACAATCACAGGGCAGAAAGACACCATTCGATAGAACGTGAAACTGCGAGCCAGATCTGACATACCACTGGCCATTTGACAATGCCGAGACGATAGGCAGCTTCTAATCTGCACCATTGATCTGTAGACTCAAGAACGCCTGGTGACCTGTAACGGGTACACGAAAACGTTGATGTCGTCGTTGTAGAACGCTATTGTTGCTTGTGCAGGATCGGCATACAATCCATAGTGCATCTGTCCCAATCCCGTGCAATCCGCACCCAGATTTCCAACATATTTGATAATCTGTACGCCGTTCTGATACACTATTATGCTGGAATTGCCAGCCGGCTGGATTATCCCAAAGACTCCTATTGAAAACCACTTGTCGAAGGGCCAAGTAATGGGATTCGTTTGGTAGACGTAGTAAGGATCACTCGGGCCGCTCGATGTTTTGAGAGGTCCTAGCCAAAGTGCCAGTTGCTGGTTGGTGAAGGAGTCAATCGTTATGGGATTCACGCTTGGTCCATTCCAAGGATAGGCCGGTGGTGAATTCAGCCAAAGTGAAGCAAAAGAGACCCAATTCGCTATCTTCACCTGTTGTCCATTTACGACTGACGGGACGTAGACCCAGAATTGGACATAGAAGGTAGCTGGTCGCGGGTCTAGTATTTCTGAAGGATAAGCCCTAATTGAATCTCCTTTTCCGTTAGGGTTTCCTAGGTAGTAGTAATATCCGGAATACCCGCCGTTATTTATAGTCTGACTCGAAACCGAAATAATCGCGTTCTGAGGTTGCTGCTCCGCATACCAGTTCCAGGCGCCTTGGTCTCCGGACTCGAAATCGGCGGACCAAACTGATACGCCAGAGGGTGGCCCAGAGTCTATTCCGTAAACAAGAGTCACGTTCAGAGCCACTAACGCTGTAGTTGACGTGAGCAGAAGAAACGAAACGAAAACTATCTTGTCGAATTTCTCTCTCTTTCCGGACACTTCCTCTTTTCCTATCGGCCGGCTCCTTCCTCGGTTGTCGCCCGCGGATTCCTCTTGAGCTCTTGCCGATGGTCAACCGTAGTCGAATCATGAGCGTCAGCGTTGTGTAACCAACTAATCGAGAGACCGGTGACAGTTCAATCGTCCATTCTTCCCGTTTACTGGAGGTCAGGGCAAGAGAATGCAAATTACCGCAATATTGCGGTTGATTTATTACGCCAGAGCTACTGAGTGGAAAGGTGGCTGGCCCGTCCTAGTGGTCGGTTGATTCCTCGGTTGTCGCCCGCGGACAAGCTGTACCTCTGGGGCCAGCTGCGTACTTGTTATAGAGGGCACGTGCTTTCAGGTCAGGGCAAAGAGGTAATCAAAACAGAGCCTTGGCGATCAACCGGTTCTACGTTGCTGATTTGTGCGCCGGGCGAATTGGGAACCAAGTTCTTCTGACATGGAACCCGTGGGGCATGAATAACGGAGTTTGACCTGAGCTAACGCCTGTGCCAAGATTCAGTAGACATACGAGAATGGAGTTCTCGTTTCACTGGTTTGCGTAAACCCACCAAACCCAGCCCACTTGATACTTGTCGTATAGCGCCTTGGTCTCTCAACCAGTTCTCGGCCAATAGGAGATACCGCTCTCAGAAGACAATTCATGACGCTCTCATGCGGAGCGACTGTTGTGCATTCTTGGTCGATCACAAGGCGTTTCAGAGATTAGACCTCGACCTACTTTGCCAGAATGCCAACCCTCCTCCACTCGTCTATGATGCGCGTGGGATCTTCAATGGCCTTGAACTTGCACGCCGAGGAATATACTACGCTGGTCTTGGAAGACCCTCCTTCTTTCCATCAGGCATCTCGCCGAAGGTCTAGCATTGTTTGAGACGTACGTGAACTGGCTTCATGCGATTGAGCCTCTCAAAGGTCACCAAGCTCTTAGGACGAAACCTGAGTACAATCATGGTGGAGCTTGACCAATTTGAAAGTTCTATTAATTCAGTCTCCTCTAGGGCATAGAGAGAAGCCGGTGTATCCTCTAGGGCTAACAGCAAACTCAAGAACTGTAGCCCTGGGGGCACTCCATTCACCGTCACTCCTTAATCTCTCTTCTTCCGCGTTACGACATCTGTGACGTCGATGATTGCAGTTTCACCGCGCTGATATGATCTGTGGTCGGTCATTAGGGGTGTGCACACACATCACCCTCTTCCTCCAATTTCTCTAATCATGGTTCAGTCATGCAATGATTCTGCAAGGGTCCATGAGACCAGACGCCATGCCAAGACTATCGCCTGCTTGCAGTGTACTGAGCCTCTCGAAAGGGGAGAAGACCAGTGACTTTTCCCGGCTTTCCTTGGTTTGACGGTTATTGGGACTTCGATTATTCTCGCTCCCTGTCTTTGCGCTTCAAGTACGAGGCTCCCGCATAGACAGAATCCCCAGAGTCGAATCCTGTGCGCCAGATCTCTTCGGAAAGCTCTGTAGCCTGTTCCCACGTCCTTACATTCTACCCGGAGGCTAGTGAGTGCGGATATGACACGCTCTGAAAGAGGACATCCATGTTCTCTTCTTCCGAGGACAAGATCAGCAAGATCTTGGGCGACTGGACGCACGAGAACTGGTATTTCGTTTGGATCATGTTGGCCGTCAGCATCGAGCGTCACGACTATTTCCCGAGATGTCAATCTCAGGCCGATCTCCGTGCTCCTCACGATACCAAGGTTGACTCGATTTCGGCTGACCGTCGCGCCAGCAGCTCTCGCCATCTGAGAGGTCATGTCACTGCTCGCATCATCGACCACGATGACTTCGATACAGTATCGCCTGCACCCATGGACAATCTCACCGATAGTGGTCTCCTCGTTATGTGCTGGAATTACTGCGGAGATTTCGATCATCTAGGCACTCGCCAAGTCGCTCCACATTCAACCCATTGAGACGCAACAGCCTTGAGAGATCCAGAGTCTCTTAAACTCTGTACAGTTTGAATCTTGAGCCTGTCCACGCCTTGGCCTAGAGGGAAGATGTGACGAAAGTGACATGGGCGAACCGTCCACGCAAGAATGTTCCGCGACACAGCTTGAGGGTCTCGTACTAGGCTATAGGCGGATGAAGGTGTTTTCTCCGATGATGAACCGTGATCCGCTTGGCAGAGTTTTCGTGGAGTCCATGATCTGAGTGTTGCGTCCGATGAGACTGTCGACAATGCGTTTCCTGCACTCAATTCTGCAGTCGCCCATGACTATTGTGTTCTCGACTTCAGCGTGTCGGATGACCGTGTTGTCACCGATCGAGCTGTAGGGGCCAATGTAAGCGTCAGGCCCTATGTCGCAATTCTTGCCAATTATTAGTGGGCCACGCAGGGTCGTTCCAGCGTGTACGGTAGTACCGGAATCGACACAGACGACTCCCGAAGCAATGACGTCTTGATGGACAGTGCCCTTGTTGTATGACAAGAGTTCGGAGAGCACAAGCTGGTTTGCCTCAAGGATGTCCTCAGGTCGACCCGTATCTTTCCACCAGCCCTTCACCAGACGATGCCGCACTTCAAGTCCCTGGTCGAGCAGAGTCTGGATCGCATCAGTGATCTCGAGTTCGTTCCTCCATGATGGCTTGAGTTGCCGAATGGCATCGAAGACCTGTTTCCTGAATAGGTAGATGCCTACAAGTGCAAGATCGCTCTGAGGATTCTTCGGTTTCTCGATTAGACGTAGAATCTTGTTGTCCTTCAACTCGGCTATGCCGTAGCTCTGGGGGTTTGGGACGTGACATAGGGCGATCTCGGCGGCTGCTTGGGAGTTCTCGAACTCCTCGACCATGTCGCGGATTCCACCCTTCAGGATATTGTCGGCCAGGAACACTACGAAAGGTTCGTTCCCAACGAAGTATTCCGTCAACTTCACGGCATGTGCGATGCCCTTCGGTTCGCCTTGATTGATGTATGCGATCCTTACGCCGAATCCCGCACCGTCTCCGTAATACTCTTGAACTTTCTCAGGCGCCAAAGATCCGAGAACAATCGCCATGTCTGTTACGCCCGCGTCCCTCAATGTCTCGAGGGCATAGAGTGACATCGGCTTGTTCGCGATCGGTATCAGCTGCTTCGGTCCGGTGTGGGTTAGGGGTCTCAGTCGGGTTCCGGCGCCTCCGTGTAGGATCACACCTTTCATGGCTTGCTTCTCGCCATCTCTTCTAGGCCGCGGTCGACTCCGAACAGTTGCATGCTCAATTCCTTTTGAGCCTTTCCGACATTGAGAGAGGAATCTTTCGGCCTTCTGGCGATCCAATTCAGATCGCTCATCTTGACCGGCACGACTAAGCGCTCGTCAAGATCGAACTGTCTTGCTATTCTCCGAGCAAAATCGAATCGGCTGGTCCTTTCGCTTCCCGCGACGTGCAGTATGCCCTGGCTGTTCCGCTCGACGGCCTTGCGAATCGCATCGGACAGATTGCCGGCAAAGGTTGGAGAATTGATGTGATCGTTCACCACTTTGAGAGTCTGACGTCCACGCAGTCCTTTCAGGACCCAGGTGGCAAAATTAAGTTTGGTGGGGTGCCACCCGTACAGGACGCTCGCCCTGACTATCAGAGAGTCTGACGAGGTTGACGCTACAATCCGTTCTGCCTCAAGCTTGGTGAGGCCATAGAAACTAATGGGGTTCGGTTCGTCTGTTTCCGCATAGTTGCCTTTGTGGCCATCAAAGACGTAGTCGGTTGAGATAAGTATCAGCTTGGCTCCGACTCTCGCACAGGCGGCTGCGATGTTGGCCGTGCCGTCCACGTTGATTCTTTGAGCAAGACCTCGCTCGGCTTCGCATCGGTCGACGTTCGTCTCGGCGGCTGTGTGCACGACCACACTGGGAGCCGTGGTTACGATTGACTTCAATGTCTGTTCTTTCTCCGTGATGTCAGTAACAAGATCCTTCTGGCCTTCGGGCACGTACCTGTCGATCCCCACAACTTCATAGTCGCCCTTCAGGACAGTCATCAGGCTCCTTCCGAGGAGGCCACTGCTGCCCGTGACTACGACTCTCGTCCTAGACGCCCCTTTGGAACCGATCTGCCGGAAGCAGCCAAGAGATAATAAAGTTGGGCTGATGCAGTATACGAATGTTGGGGTTGCAGGTGGCATGATCGAAGGCGTCCTTTTCCGCGAGCTGAAGCCGATTCCGGATGAGCGGGGCTGGCTGATGGAGCTAATGAGGCCTGACTGGGAACTCTTCGAACGGTTCGGCCAAGTCTACTTGACGACTGTATACCCAGGCGTGGTGAAGGCTTGGCACTACCACAAGAAACAGACAGACAATATGACGTGCGTTAAGGGCATGTTGAAGCTGGTCCTGTACGACTCCCGGAAGACTTCTCCAACTTTCAGACAGGTCGAGGAGATCTTCTTCGGCGATCGAAAACCTGCTCTCGTTAAGATCCCTCCAATGGTACAGCACGGTTTCAAGGCGATCGGAGGAGAAACCGCGTACGCAATAAACGTCCCAACAGAAATGTACAACTACAAGGAGCCTGATGAGTTCAGACTCCCTCCTGACACGAAACAGATTCCATACGACTGGGGCCTCGCGCCAGGTCTCAAACATGGATAAAATACTCGTCACTGGCGGCGCCGGCTTCATAGGCAGCAACTTCATCCGCCACCTGATCAACGAAACGAACTGCAAGGTCATCAACCTCGACAAGCTCACGTATGCTGGGAACCTGAGAAACATCAAAGATTTCCGTGGCAACAAGGCGCACAGGTTCGTGAAAGGAGATATCAGGAGCCGCAAGCTTGTGAACTCGCTTATTGAAAAGGTCGATGCGGTGGTGAACTTTGCGGCCGAGTCGCATGTCGACCGCAGCATCCACGCGCCACGAGTTTTCGTTGAGACGAACGTTATTGGGACGCAAGTGCTCCTTGAGGCATGTCACAGATTCGGTGTCCGTTTTGAGCAGATCAGTACAGATGAAGTCTACGGCAGCCGTGCCGAAGGATCATTCAGGGAGACAGATCTGCTCAACCCTTCTAGTCCATACTCGGCAAGCAAGGCAGCGGCGGATCTTCTCGTCAACGCTTACCACATCACGTGCGGGCTGGACGTCACCGTGACTAGAAGCACGAACAACTACGGTCCGAATCAGCATCCGGAGAAGCTGATACCGAGGCTGATCACAAACGCGCTGCGCAGCAAGCCTCTCCCGATCTATGGCTCAGGAGAGAATGTTAGGGACTGGATATTCGTGGAGGATAATTGTCGAGCAATTCGATTCGTTCTGGAGAAGGGGGAGAAAGGACACGTGTACAACATTGCTGGCGGCAACGGAAGAAGAAATGTCGACATTGCGAGGGAGATTCTTCATCACCTATCCCTTCCTAATGCGATGATAACATTCGTTCCTGATCGTCCGGGTCATGATTTTAGGTACTCTCTCGATTGCGAGAAGATCCAACACCTTGGCTGGAAGCCGCAGATGGGCTTCGAGGAGGGCCTTCAGAGGACAATTGAGTGGTACAAGGTTAACAAGTCGTGGTGGCATCCGCTCGTTGACTAGCTTCGGGAGATCCCACAGAGGTAGGAGATCTCCAGAGGCCGAATCTTGACGCTCAGAGCGTCTACTCGACCCAGAGTGCAAGACGATCATGAGTGCGCGCTGAACCGGCCGATGCTTCGGCTTGGAACCGCAGAGCGCTGCTAAGGAAAGGCCGTGTGTTCGGTCATCGGGCCATCACGATCTTTTCCGAGATGCGGTCAGTCGGCGACTCTCGGCGCCTGGACGCACGAAGACCGACGAACACCGCAACCACTCCGAGCAGAGCCGAAGAGGCTGTCCAAAGGACTCCGGACAAAGCAGGATCTGTTTTCTGGGGTGCAGGTTCTCGCGGCAGATCATTGGCCTGCTTCGCCCACTCGATAGCCGATGTGTAGTTGCCTTGGCCAAGGCTCTCGTAGGCTTGTGATAACAGGACGAGCTGCCACTTGGAAAGGTAACCTTGTGAGCTCAGCATGTCTTGTCTGACAGAATTGACAAATGCTTCGGCACGTGTGTAGTTGTCTTCTTCTTGCAGGGCTAATGTGCGCAATTGTTCCACTCTGTCAAGCTTGTGCAATACGTGTTCGTAATGCTTCGCTGTCAGGTTGCCCTGCATCGAGTCGACTACGTAATCGATTTCTCTGACATGCTCTCTGGTAAACGGACTGTGAAACACGGTGGCGTTGAGTTCGTCTGAGATTTGCAGCGCTTGCTCGAATTCCGACTCAGCCAGTTTCTCTAATTGTGAGATAGTTCCTGGTGCGTCCAAATAGAAGTATGCCGTCTTGTTCGAACGAATCTCGATTATCAGAGAGTGCTGATCATCGTTCCATGTGGAGACACAGTCAATGCATCTAGGCACCGTCGATTGAAAAACAGTGGGCACGGACACCTCGATCGTTCCAGAGGAATCTGTGGAGGCTCTCAGCTGAAATCGAGGAGTGTTGTTGTACATGAATGTCACGTTATCGGCCGCAAAACTTGAGGGGAAAATTCGGATCATCGTGCTCGTTAGGAAGGGTGACCTTCGTCCGTTCCCGTCGATCAGACGAGGGCCCGCATCGGTCTCTGCGAGACTCCAGAACGCCCACCCGAGGGCGTATCGGTCAAACAGGTCGAGCGTAACGGCTAGGCTGTGGAGCGTCTCTGTGTCCGTGAGGTCTATGCTCAGTCCTCCGAATTCTCCAATCCAAAGTGGAATCTTCCACGTACTCACGGTAAGGTTGTACAACTGCTGCGCAACGTTGTCGAGGTACTCGGCCGAGCCGCTGACGTAGAAGTGCGGTGAAAACGCAAGATTCATCCCTGTGGGTCTCAGGGCGATGTGTTCCCCAAGAATGCACACACCTTCTATCGGTTCAAAGAAGACGATGTGTCTGGGATCCACGTTTCGAATCTCTGAAATCAGTCTCGAATAGAACTCATTCAAAATGGGCGCGAAGTCCTGCCACATGATAGTCCCGCCGTAGGGTTCGTTAAGCAAGTCATAGCCAGCAACCGCGCTTCTATCCTTGAGCAGAGAGGCCAGGGTCTTCCAGGCCTTGACCAACTCCAGCTGCCGAGCTGAATCGTGCCAAAACGCTGCAGCAGCTTGGTCAGAGGTTTTGAATCTGAGCACAACCCACGCGGGGAAGCCATCCATTTTGAGCTGGTGCATGTCGACCACGACGTACATTCCCTTTTCTTCTGCAATGTCCACGACCCTCTTGACAGCGTCCAAGTATGAGGTGCTGAATCTTCCAGACGATGGTTCGAGTTCAGCCCACGAAACTGGAAGGCGGATTACGTTGAATCCCATCGATTTCGCTACATCAAGGTACGCGCCGTACCTGGCCGGCGCCACGCCTGAGCTGCTAAGTGGCGGCAGGTTCACTCCTCGAAGAATCATCGTTGCGCCGTCTTCTCTAACAATCGAAGACCCGTCTACTTGGAGCCACTGAAGATCGTTCTCAGTCGCAGCTGGAGCAGAGACTGCACACGCTGCGGGCGCAATTACCAAGAGTAATAGGAAGGAAGCGCTGATTAGGACTTGGAACGACAGCCAAGAGCAACTAGGAAAATCGATGATTGACATTGGAGACCGAACCTGCTCTTTCAGGAAAAGGTACAAGCTTTCGCGTCTTTTCCGCCATTGCCTATGGGGTCGTCCATGGGTCGGCTCTTTATGTCTTCCTGACATTCGCAATGGCCGCTAATGGTCTTGAGTTCTTCTACTTCTACCCGCGGGAGGCGCAGACCATACTTCGACCATTCAGTCTATTGGCTATTGTATGGCTCGCTGCGGCCGTGTTCTCGGTCGTTGGGTTGATCGTTCTTGTTTTGCGAGCTGACCGCGCTGGCAGAAGAGTCACGCGTCGGCAATTGTGGGCGGTGATCTTGGGCGCTTCAATCGCGTTGATTCTGATTCTCGTTGAAGCGATTCTCTTTCAGTATCCCGTTCCGTTCTGGTGGATAGGCACGGTCGCGGTCGGAATCTGCTGGCTCGGTTTCGGTGATGGGGTTACCCAGATCATTGGCGGCCGCCGCAAGTTGATTTGGGCTTTCCTTGCTTCTCTACTCGGCATCGGAGCGATTGTGGAGATCTGGAGCCTCAGCCATTGGTTCTACTCCGGTTTCGTTCCGCTTGCAGGCTATGAGAAGACGTGGCCTGATCTCGAAATGAACCTCACCTACGCATGGTCTTCGGTGTTTCCAGCGATCTTCTTGGCCACCTGGCTCTCCCCAATCTGGGCATTTTTTGCCGTCAAGTTGTATCGGATGGCGAACCGCCGCAAACCCGTGGACTCCCAGATCTCTGAGAGCCCTCAGGCGCAGCAGATCAAGCTGGGGCTGGATGACTTCATACTGCTGTTGGTTCTCATTCTGACCTGTGTCGTGATCGGATTCTATCCATACTTCCATGACCCATCTTGGTTGGTAGGAACAGATGCATTTTGGCGATACAAAGACCCGCTTGAGCGAGTTGCAGGTTCACCGAATGTGTTGGCTGCCGCCTCTAACGAGCGTCATGGCTTGTACCTGCTCATCCTGTATGGGCTTATGTCTGTGACAGGACTCACGCCATTTGACATAGTGAAAGCCTCGCCCATGATCTTGGCCGCGCTACTGTCGGTCCTGACATACCTCGCCGTGACACGCTTCCGGGGTAGCCGAACCGAGGGGTTCTTTGCAGGATTCCTTTCAGCCACGACTTTCCCCACGACGCTCGGGATTTTCGCATCGATCCACGCGAACTGGTTTACACTAAGCGTTGGGATTGTTACTCTGTCCACTCTCATTTCTTTGGGCCAAACATCCAAAAGGGCACTATGGAAAGCTCTCCTAGCCACATTGTGCGGAATCGTTCTGCTGATTCTGCATCCCTGGACATGGGGGATCGTGGCACTGTCCGCACTTGTCGCTGGCTTCGTCTTCCTTGTGAAAAAGAATTGGAAGATGTTTGCTGCATCTTTGACTGTGCTCCTGTCAGGGCTCGTGTCGGGTGCACTTGTTTTTGCGGCAGGAAGCGAGACTGAGAAAGCAAAGCTGATCGAGACTGTCAGCAATTTTACAGGGCCCTTGAGAGCACCCTCACTGATTGAGCATCCGTTCGGTGTAATCTACGATGCTTTCAGGGTCTGGTCTCCGTTGCTTAACCCTCTGCTGATGGTTCTCGCGATAGTAGGGGTTGTGCTGCTGGTTCGTGAAAGAGCCTCAAACTACAAGGTCTTCATGCTCAGCTGGATGGCGGTTGCAGGCATAGGGACATTCTTCGCGGTCACCCTTGAGACTGAGATTTGGCGGATCTGGTATCTTCAACCTCT
>Ga0315279_10001998_pt1 | contig 31983 bp, 31 predicted proteins | sample YL17G06_20_MG_FD_203694 | JGI IMG/M metagenome (GOLD analysis project Ga0315279, IMG submission 203694) | Sediment microbial communities from Yellowstone Lake, YNP, Wyoming, USA - YL17G06_20 | ecosystem: Environmental > Aquatic > Freshwater > Lake > Sediment | place: USA: Wyoming | collected...
CCGTACCAAGTTGTCTCCGGAATAATCAGCGGCGGATATACTACACTCACGCCAAACGAATCGATCGGTTTCGTGACCGGCATGGGACGAGCGTTTATTGTCGCAGCCGCCATTACCTTGGTTGGAACGTTTGTTTCGAGCCTACGAGGGCGGGAAATCAAGACCCGGACAACTGTTTCCTAGGCGGCCATGGCTACGAGACCTCGTACGCAGCCATTTCGCGGAAAGAGATCTACGCAAAGCAAACCACTTAGACAGATACTGACCCAATCGGTCGTCGTCGTCGTCGTCGCCCACCATAGATGGATCCCTGCTTCTTCCCTCCAGAATCATGAGTGGAAAACATCATACCAGCCGGCAGAAAGCACAACTTCGATTCAGATTCGAAAATGACTAAGAACGAAACACAGATAGATTGCTGAGCACAACTAAATCTGCAGAGATAGATAACTTGAGTGAACTAGTCGGTCACGTAGATCGCAAGATTATCAGGAAAGAGTTCAACACTGAGGCGCTATTCATCGCAGCATTCACAGAGACACAGATAGCCGCCCTGGGAGACCTTTCCGAACTTAGCAGAGACCGCATGCATCAACTGTTGGAATCAAGACTGGGAGAAGCGCTGATCTTCGGCGCTGCGCCGACAGTGATTGCTGTAGTAAGAGGAGCTGCGATAATAGCCGCACTCTATCAGCCAATTGGCCGCAACTAAGGGTTGAAGGAACATGACAACGGACCGAATATGATACACAGTATTTGTGTGTGATGTCAGAACGACTGTCTACTGTTAACGATGTTCTGCGCTATGTAAGAGCTGATATATGTAATAGATGCCCTCGTCTCGTGGCACTGCAAGAAATGTCTCGTATGCCTTGCCGAAGATGTCTTCCTCAATGAGTTTGAAATCATATGCATAACTGAAGGTGGCCATAGTTTTGTTGGGTGATAGAATTCCTGAATCTTTCTTCGAATACTATGTCTTCGAATCTCTTGCGATCCTTCGTTCGAACCAAACGTTTCACCTTAGGATACCCAAAGACAACCAGCTCCAAGAACCTCAGATTGTTGGGGACTCCAAGCAGTTGCCCTGCCTTCACTCGATAGCTTTCACGATCAGGAGGTTCTGGTCCAGAGATCATGCATGAACCTACACCAAGTTCCCATGCAGTGAGAGTCATATTCTGCGCGGCCCTTCCACAATCAAAAGCGTATAACTCGTGCAGGGGGTCTGCTATTATTGCTACGGCTACGGGCGATCTTTTCATTATTTGCTCGTCAATGTCTCCCGTCATCAACTCGGCCAGTTTATTCAGGGTTTCCCGTTTCCGCAAGAGAATCAAGTACCAAGGTTGGATGTTCTTCGCGCTTTGGCACTGTCGTCCAGCTTCCAAAATTTGCGTTAGATGCTGTGTACTAACTGGTTCAGAGCTGAATTCCCGGACAGCAACATTCGTGGTGACTGCGTGCAGCACTTCCATATATGAGATCAGGTATTGACTAACAATTCGTACTATAGTAACCATTCTCTCGCAAGGCAACTCGGATAATTGCGTCGCTTCCATCTACAACTTAGTGCTGGCCAGTTACGTAAGAGTTGTCCGCTGGAGCAGACCTTCGTTATAATCTTTTTCGGGCATGATCTCTCGAACGCTGCTGTTGAATGATGTTCGGCTCATCCCGGACTCTGTAGTCATGGGAAATGAGGATAATCAAATCGAGTGATGAAATAGCGAAGTGGGGTATGCGAGGATTCGAAGTAGCCGGGGTACATGTGCAGAATGCAGGGGGTCACACGTTTAGCTAAGCGTGCAAATTCTTAATATGTACTAGCAGTCAGGGCTACATCGCAGCGTCTGCATCTTGGAACTGGATGGAAAGGTCGCCTTAGTCACTGGAGGTAGCTCTGGAATTGGCCGCGCTATATCCGAGCTATTTGCCAAAGAGAAAGCACAGGTTGTGATAGCTGATATCAACTCAGGTGAAGAAACTGTGAAGGCAGTTCTGAATGGAGGAGGGATTGCAGCTTTCATCAGAACGGACGTGAGAGATAGTACACAAGTACAAAGACTGGTTGAAGAGACAGTCGCGAAGTATGGTGGTGTGGACGTTGTCTGCAACAATGCTGGCATAGACGCGAAACGTTGCCTTATTGACACGAGTGAAGATGTGTGGGACATGATTCTCGATACAAATCTAAAGGGACCGTTCTTGGTCTCTAAGTATGTCCTTCCCCATATGATTGTCAAGAAAAAGGGAGCTGTGATCAATATCGCATCACAGATGGGTCTCGTGGCATCAGAAAATCTCTCCGCATATTGCGCTTCGAAGGCTGGACTAATACAACTTACCAAGGTCATAGCTCTCGAAAATGCAAGATATGGGATTCGCGCGAATTGCATATGCCCTGGACCAATACAGACGTCCGGGCTGGACAAGACATTCAACTTGGAACATAACCCAGAGGAAGCGAAAAGGAGTTTCATGAAGAAAGTTCCGCTCAACAGATTTGGAAAAACCGAAGAGATCGCTCAAGGAGCGCTATTCCTTGCCTCTGATCGATCATCGTACGTAACTGGACAATCACTCGTGGTTGATGGCGGCTACGTGATTCAGTAGAAAATGAATGCAGGTCAAAGGGTTTTGTATCCGCTTTCCGCGAGTTGATCCGTCAAGATTTATCTCTCGCCAGAAGGATACATGAACTCTGTCTGTATGCTGCTTTGGAGAGATTTCAATTGTCCAGTCTGGAGAGTATTCTAAGCTGGGTCGATCGCTCCCGTGACGACATGATTCGATTCATGGTTGAATTATTGAAGATTAGGGCCGTGAATCCTGAAAGTGGCGGAGAAGGGGAATACGCACGCGCTCTTTATGTCCAGAGAGAACTCGAAAAGTTGGGCTTGAAGGTTACACGTTATGACATTCCGGATAATCGCGTGCCGGAGAAGGCACGCGTCAATTTCACTTCCATAATAGAAGGCCGTGACACGTCAAGAACCGTATGGTTCGCTGCCCATCTGGACACCGTCCCTGAAGGTTCAAGAGAGCTTTGGGCAACTGACCCATACAATCCCGTGGTGAAGGACGGAAAGATTTTCGGAAGAGGCTCAGAAGACAATGGTCAAGCTGTTGTTTCGACTTTCTTCACTTTGAAGGCGCTTAAGACCAATGGGGTAAAGCCGACTATCAACGTTGGAGGTGTCTTCGTGTCTGACGAAGAGGTGGGGAGCAAGTTTGGCGTCGTCCCGCTCGTTGAAAAGGGTCTTTTCGGACGGGGGGACATGGTAATTGTCCCAGATTCTGGCGAATCTGATGGCTCGGTCATAGAGGTCGCGGAAAAGGGTGTCGTTTGGCTGAGAGTAACCACAAAGGGCAAGCAGGTCCATGGGAGCACACCGCAGAAAGGGTTGAATGCTTGCCGTGTCGGCTTGAAGCTAGCTTTGCAATTGGACGAGATGCTCCACTCCAAGTATGCGGAAGATGACCAGCTCTTCGATCCACCCGTTTCAACCTTCGAACCGACAAAACATGAACCGAACGTTGATAACGTAAATACTGTTCCAGGTGTCGATGTGCAGTATTTTGACTGCCGTATCCTTCCTCAGCATTCGCTGAAGGACGTGATGAGAGATACTGAGGCAGTGAAATCAAAACTTGAGATGGAGACTGGCGCACAGATACAGATAGAACCCATTCGAATACAAGAGAGCGCTCCCCCTACACCTCCTGACTCTGAGGTTGTTCTAAAGCTGAGAGCTGTAATCAAGAGACTGAGCGGCATAGACGCGAAGGCCAGGGGAATTGGGGGTGGGACGGTGGCACAGTACTTCAGGCGCAAAGGCATTCAAACCGCCGTCTGGTCGACCATAGACAACATGGCGCATCAACCAAACGAATACTGCAAGATCGACAACCTAGTCAATGACACCAAAGTTTTCGTTCACATAGCCCTAGCATAGTCGAAATTCCATCACGTAGGAAGTACTGCTGCCTCGACGTTCCCCATCGTACCTGAGCAGTGCCCAATAGGACATTGAACCCACTGACCAGCACCCACTCCCATCCCAGTCATCTTCAAAGCATTGAAATCATTGATTCTCTTTTTCATGTCGAACCGCCAACCTACCGGAATAGACCCAGCCGACGACGCTCATTCAGCTTGAAACGAAACTGAAGGAGAATACGCCGGGGATGGAAGAACACCAACATCACATAGACCGCCATTCTCGCACCTACAAGAACAGTCTGCGTAATTGGTCGGCTAACTAACCCGATAATAGGAATCCGTGGATGACTGAGAAGTTATAGGTCTAGATAAGCTAATTACTTTGCGATGTGCAGAGGCAATGTCATGACATGGCGCATTCCTAAGCTTCTGACGAAGGTTCGGGACTTAGGATATGACGCATATCTGGTCACTGATGATGTGAATGTCAAGTATTTGACAGGGCTGCCGAATCCTCAATCACCTTATTTGCTTGTTAGAGCACATGCAAACACGATCATTTGTCTTCCCAGCGACGGGTACGCCACCGCAAAGTCGTTGATATCGGGCGTATGTGAGATTAAGGCCGCAGACGTCGGTCAGCCAACCTTTGACCTCTTGCTTGGAGATCTACCAAGAATGGGTCTTAAGCGCATTGGTTTTGATACGCTTACAGTTGACGATTATCTGAAACTAACTGAAAGGGCAAGGAACACAAGTTTCGTTCCTGACAGGAATGCGATGTGGGAGCTGCGAATGATAAAATCGGAAGAAGAGATAGCCGCGATTCGCAAGGCTGCCAAGATTGCTGACGTTGGTCAGAAAACCGCAGCAGAGGTGATTAGACCTGGTATACGTGAATATGAAGTGGCAGCGGAAGTCGAATATGCAATGCGGGTTTTAGGATCGGAGGATGAAGGTCACAGAACGGTCGTGGCTTCGGGTTCGCGTACGATCACAGGCTCGATGGGCGGGTATACAACGAATCGCGAGATTGGGAAAGACGAGTTGGTTGAGGTTGACACGGGTGCGACGATTGACGGATATCGAACCGATCTGGGACGAACCTACGTCGCTGGGAAACCAACCGCCAAACAGAAGGAAATATATGAATTGGTTCAAAAGGCATGGAGCGCGGCGTTCGAGTGTGTGAAACCGGGCGCTCTTGCCGGAGACGTAGATGCTGCCGCTCGAAGGGCGTATGGCAATGAGTACGAGAAATATCTGATATTCGAGGCTGGCCATGGCATAGGGCTAACTTTTGAGCCTCCTTTGCTTACTAAGAATAGCAAAGCCGTTTTGAAAGAAAATATGGTTGTCACCGTTGAGCCCGGCTTAAGCGGCATACTAGGCGTTGGAGGATTTCTAATTGAAGATACTACGTTAGTCGTGAAAGATGGGGCAGAACGCTTGACGGCGCCAGCCTTGGATTGGTAGGCTCATGAAGCGAAGAATTTTCTTCGAAAACGGGGCGGGTTTCATGGTTCTTGGTCGGGCAGCTCAAGCTGAATTTAATGCACCTTCTCAAAGAAATCCATTCGTTTTCCAAAGTGTGAGGGACCCTAGGCTTCTCAAAGACGATCCTACCACCCAGGTTATCTGGCTGTTAGTAGCTTCGGTCATCGAAAAAACAAGCTTGCGAATATTTGGATATGACCGAAAAGGCTGCCGTTGAAATCGTTCGGTCGAAGTTTTGTACTATTCTGGAGGTGTACGCTCATTTGGGAGAAGGGGATGGCGGTTGTCAGAATTAGCAGTTTGCGATATACGTGCGAAACCCGCTGAGCAGATCTTGGGACATGCAATAATCGCGGAGACTCCAATTCTCCAATACAAATTGCGGTCGCAATCGCTAACGGCAGACATCGAGGGCCTACATTGAGTCTCGTGGCAGGAACACATGCATACCCGATACTGTGATATCACGGCCACTACATTTGTTAGCGACCGAGTCCCATTACCGCAGCAATCGGATAAGTGAGAGCTTGTATGAAGATTGAGATTGGTTCATGTTCTGTTGAGAGTGGTTCGAAAGGGCACGGATTCCTAGAGGTATCAAAGAGTTCCGCCGGGTTCCCGATAGCCATTCCCTTAGTGATCATAAATGGCTCAGAAAGTGGACCGACGCTGGTTGCCAACGCTGCAATGCATGGTACCGAAATAATTGGAACCCTGGCAATTTCGAGGTTTTTCAAAACTGCTGACCCGCAGCACTTAAAGGGTCTCTTTATCGGCGTACCTGTTCTAAATACTTGGGCGTTTGAAGCTGAGCATCGTCTCCCCTCTTTGCTCGATCATTTTGATATGGAACGTTTGTTTCCCGGCAAAGAATTCGGATCCATATCTGATCGGATAGCCTATGCGTTCATGAACAAGATCGTTCGCCGTGCTGACTGCTTGATGGATTTCCACGGGCAGGATCAATACTGGCAACCGACAAGGGCAGCTATCGTGCCACTTCCGAAACCACTGGGAAACGTGGATCAGAGTGAGTATCAGAAAAGCCTTGAGGCAGCAAAGGCATTCGGGGTCCGTCAGATTTGGAGGCTAAACAAGCCTGGTAGTGTTACAGAGAGCATCATGAATGAAACAGGAATTCCGGCGATCAGCCTTGAATTTGGAGGTGTAACTGATTTTCGACGTATGCCTAGGCAGATAGGTCTTGCAGTGGAAGGGATCAGTAATGTGATGAAGTGGCTTGGGATGCTGGAGGGAGAGCCCACATCACAGTGTTACCAATCGTCCATTTATGATAAGCACCGTGTACTGAATCGGTTTGGTGGAATGTGGTCGACCTCGATGGAGGTTGAAGACGAGGTAAAAGAGAACTCGCTAATCGGAACCATCAGTGACCCATACACCGCAGATGTCCTGGAAGAAATCCGCGCACCTATGTCGGGCGTCATTACAAATCTGTGGTGCTCGCCCGTAGTCAAACCTGCGGTTCTTGTGGTAGGATTGGGAAGCGTTGTCGAGGACGTCTAGACCGGAGGCATTCCAATAGCAAGAGGATCATGATATGAGTAGTAGAGTCGTGAGGTTCGGCATCATAGGAACAGGGAGATGGACTCAGGTCGCTCATATTCCTGCGCTTCAACGTTGCAAGGCTGCGAAGATTGTGGGCATCTGTGGCCATGACGAAGAAAGGACGTGGGACGTCGCAAAACGGTTTGGAATCCCAACAGCCTGTACGTATTATCAAGAACTTCTACAACGAGATGACGTAGACGCGATTGACATTACCACATCGACGAGTCGCCACTTCCAAGTGGCTCTCGACGCGATTAAGGTGGGAAAACCAATCCTTTGCGAGAAACCACTTGCCACGACCTTCAAGGAGGCGCGAATCCTTCACGAGAAGGCGGCCGCTAATCACGTGCGAACGAAAATTGGCTTCACGTTTCGATACAGCCCAATGATGCTTCGGATGAAGGAGCTCATTGACGAAGGATTCATTGGCATTCCCTACCATTTCAATGGATTTGAACAAAATTCCCAATTCATTGACCCAAGTACGCCTTTCCGGTGGACTCCCAGCTCAGACCCAAGCAAGATCATGCCCGGGTCCCTTGAGGAATACGGGTCACATCTTATTGATTTGGCTTTGTGGTTAATGGGCGACTTGAAAACTGTAATAGGTCATATGACAAACTTCATTCCTGAACGAATGATCCGGAATCAAAATAAAGTTCTTCCCATTAACATAGAAGACGGCTGTATCTGGATTGGCGAATTCGAGAATAGCGCTCAGGCCACATTTCAGACAAGCTATATCGCGATCGGTGGCTATCCCGGAATCGAGATCAGAATATATGGTTCAAAGGGAGCGCTGATCGGTCGGATAGTGGAGGAGTTCGGGACAACCGAGAGCCTGAAGGCGGCCACGGCAGATAAGGTGGAGTTTGTACCCATTGAAATTCCAGCACGGCTGTTTCCCAGCGGTTATACTAAGAACGAATCTTGGCGACAACTTCACTTTGGCAACCTAGTCCAGCACTTCGTGGACGAAATAGTGAACGATATAAAGTCTGAGTGCAACTTCCTTGATGGAGCGAAAAGTGAGGAAGTTGCAACTGCGGTATACCTCTCTCATCTCGAGAAACGCTGGGTCACCCTACCAATGCAGTGATTAGCACGTTTTGTTTGACTGAAGCTTTGTGAAACTCGTCTGGGGCATCTGATTGAAGTCATCCTCCTTTGCGCCAGCCTCAAAAAAGGCTCCCGACACGGAAAGTCTAGATGTGATTTAATTGAACGAAGAAAGCTCAGCGAGTAGAATTCTCTCCCGCGATCGCAAACACCTGAGTAAGGCACTTTATCCAAAACCGGGAATCGCGATGAGGCGAGCCTACGAAGAATACATTGAGGACGCGGACGGGAGACGCTACCTAGATTTTACGGCAGGCGCCACGACGTCAATAGGATATTCGCACCCTGAGATTACTAGAGCCGTAGTGGAACAGGCCAAGAAAGGAATGGACCATACGCAGAGCGATCTATCGTTAGGGGTGGCAGAGATACGCAGCGACCTAGCAGAGGAAATTAAGAAGTTCGTTTCGGAGAAGCTTGCCGATGGCAAAGTCATTTTCGGCCACAGCGGCTCAGACATAATCGAACGCTCAATCAGATTGGCGCGGTTTGCCACAAAAAGGCCTATGATCATAAGTTACTTTGAAGCTCACCACGGTGCTTGTGCTACAGCCCTAAGTGCATCGCCCAATTTGAAGGAAATGGGCAGCAACATCATAGCCAGATTCTTTCAGCTGCCGGGTTTCATATACATGCCCTTCCCCGATTCTTATCGCCCATGGTTTGGCGGCGAATCGGATGCAGGGACTGCAAGCTTGGCGTTTCTTGAAAGGCTCCTATCTACCGTTGTTTCACCGGATTTGGTTGCAGGAATAATTGTGGAACCTATTTTGACTCGTGGGGGTAATATCATTCCTCCTCAAGGATACTTTGAGGGGTTAGCAAGGATTTGCGAGGACTATCAGATCCCATTCATCGCAGACGAAGTGTATACCGGGATAGGGAAGACAGGTCGAATGTTTGCCTTAGAACACTGGGACGTGTGGCCGGACGTCCTATGCTTAGGCAAGGCACTCAGCTGCAGCCTACCTCTGTCAATGCTATTGGCAGAAAACAGGATCAGCGAGAAATGGGAGCCAAGAGACTATGCTAGCATGAGTAAGGATGGGGATCTTCTGGGTTGCGCTGTTGCACTTGCAACCCTTCGCATACTCCGTGAAGAGAAGCTCATTGCTCGCGCGGAGAAAATGGGAGCCTATTTGATGAACAGACTTCAAGATCTCAAACGTGAGCGCCACTTGGCTGGCCAAGTTAGAGGTCTCGGACTGATGGTGGGATTGGACCTGGTTGAGTCTGAGAGGACCCGGAAAGAAGACTCAAGTCTAGCAGGAAAAGCAATTGATCGAGCGCTGAAGCATGGCTTGATTCTTGGAATCGGAGGTGCCAAGCAAAATGTCCTGCGATTCATGCCCTCGCTTACTATAGACGAGCAACAGATCGATACTGCGGCCGAAATTTTGGATCAAGTCTTCAAGGAGTTGGATTCGAAACAACAGTTATAGTCTGAGATATTGGGAACCTACCTGCTTCATATGTTGGCCCCTGCATCTAGGAAGATCGTTCGACCGGCCGAAAGTTTCGCATCATCCGACGCCAAGAACGCCACCAACAACATCTTCGGGCCTGCCAATTATGTTCAAAGGAATTCTCGCCGTTCTGCGTTCTTTAAATCCGCTAGGTCTTTTCGATTCAGATCTGTTTCGATCAAACCGGGTGCGACGACGTTAACGCGGATTATGTGCGGATATTGTATCGCGCCAGCTCTAAGGCCATCCACTTCGTAAGCACTTACACGCCTGCCGGAATTGGGGGCAATAGCCGTGGCAGCCTTCTCGGCACCAGCAGCATCACTATAGGTACGACGCCACCAGTCGTCATCTTTTCCACGGATTATGCATCGAACCCTTGCGATAACACGGGGCAGGATCCCTTTAGCACTGTACATCAAATGCTACACCTTTTAACACACCAAATCTAGTGCACTCGGTGAGATCTCTTTGCCAGTAGTCGTTGTCGAATGGTGGGAAGGAAGAACCCCTGAACAGAAGGAGAAACTCATAACAGGCATAACCAAAGTTTTCGCAGACATGGGAGGAAAACCCGAAGACTTGCACATCATAATCCATGACGTACCAAAACCAGTTGGGGCTCAGCGGGAAAACAAGCCTCCAAAATGTGAAGACATCAATCCTACGAAGCCAGGGAACTCAACTAACTGTATGCATGGGAAAGGAATAACTTTGCTTTCAGCCATGTTGTCATCAAAACGGTAACGTGAGGAGATAACTGCTGCAATTCCTTTCACATCTAGAGTGCTCCAAGTGCTCCCAGGAGTACAATCCGGACGAAGTGCATTCAGTCTGCACAAAGTGCAAAGGCATCCTCCTAGCTCGCTATGATCTTGACATGATTGGGAAAGCGACTTCAAAAAAAGCCCTCATGTCGCGCGTGAGAAGCATGTGGCGCTACCGTGAGCTTCTTCCAGTGAACGATGACCGAAACATAACCACATTAGGAGAGGGCTACACGCCAGTCCTCAAACTAAACAGAATAGGTTTGGCTCTTGGAATGAAAAACGTGTACGTGAAGGATGATGGGCAGATCCCTACAGGCTCATTCAAGGCACGTGGAATGGCGTGTGCCATATCAAAATGCAAGGAGCTCGGAGTTAGGAAAGTGGCCGTTGCAACTGCAGGAAACGCTGGCGCTGCAATGAGCGCATACGCCGCTCAAGCCGGGATGGACGCCTTCATTTACATGCCCAGGGACACACCCACTCCAATCAGGCTTGAGTGCGAAATATATGGCGCCCATATTTCACTTGTGAACGGCACAATTGCAGACGCTGGACGCCTCGTCAGTGAAGGCATGGCCCGCAAGGAATGGTTCGAGTTATCGACGATGAAGGAACCATATCGAGTTGAAGGAAAGAAAACTATGGGATTCGAAATAGCGGAGCAATTCGAATGGACATTACCGGACGCAATCATATACCCCACGGGAGGAGGCACCGGAATCGTGGGAATGTCAAAAGCCTTCGACGAATTGAATAAGCTCGGTTGGCTCAGCGGGCAATCAGCAAGGCTGATCTCAGTCCAGACGGCAGGATGCGCACCCGTAGCCAAAGCCATTCAAGAACACAAAGACCACTGCGAATTCTGGGAGAACGCACACACTCTGGCCGCTGGTTTGCGCGTTCCCAAACCATATGGGGATTATCTCATCATAAAAGCTGTCAACAAGAGCGGCGGCACCTCAGTAATTGTTTCCGAAGACGAGATGTTGAACTCAATGAAAACGCTTGCACGAAAGGAAGGCATTTGGATCTGCCCAGAAGGCGCAGCAACTCTCGCGTCGATACCTCATCTGTTAGAACGAAGCGCCATAGATCGCGATGAAAGAATTCTCCTATACAATACAGGATCAGGGATTCTGTATCCCGAAACCCTTAGATGAGATATGAAGGGCAGGCCATGCAATCAAAGAAGTGTTCCCACTAGACTAACCCAACACTTATTGATCATTTCGATTTGGAAACATTGTTTCCAGGGAATGAGCACGGATCCATCAGATCGTCTCGCACACGATTACATGAATGAAATCTGGAGAATAAACCATCCGGATAACGTCAGAGAGACCCTTATGAAAGAAAAAGGGATTCGAACAATCATTGAATACATCTGTTCATTTGAACCCGCCTCAGGCAGTTCTGTTGCGTTTCTTGCCTCTCTAGAATAAGCTCTGGTATCTGTCATCGTGGCCCTAAGGTTCGGCAGCTAGCTTGCGAGTCTGGTATATACAGTAGTTATGCAGTCTCAATACCATTGGACGTAAACACACGCCGTAACGAAAGTGAGATAAACCTGCAGGTCTACGACACTTCAGGTTATGACTTTGAGCGCAATGTCATCTAAGCGGAACAAGTTTCTGATCGCAATATTGCTGATTGCAATTATCGCTGTAGGTGCAGGAGTGTACGTCAGACAGCTTTTAACAACTCCAACAACATCATCTGGACTGGCGGTTCCGAATCCAGACACTCTGATCGAGGAGACGGGAAGTCAACCTCAAACAGGTATTGACCCCGCAGACGAATGGTTCCCGCGCGGGAGCCTTATCATGGAGAACGTCTATGAATCACTAGTGTCCTACGACGGGCCGCACGTGGACAAATTCATTCCTTGGCTCGCTCAAAGTTGGGATATCTCGCCTGACGGTTTGGTCTACACCTTCCACTTGAGGCGGGGAATCTTGTTCCAGGATGGAACCCCATTCAACGCCACTGCTGTGAAGTACTCAATTGATCGAGCCGTGCTGATTAATGCAGAGAATTCGCCGAACTTTTTGATTGCTGCCAGTGAAACCATGGCCATAAAAGGTGGGCCACGATATGTAAACGCAGAAACGGTTACCAACTACAATGCAACGGAAGCTCGGGCTTATCTCGCAGCCGGCGGAGTAAAGGTAATCGACCCATATACTGTCCAGATAACTCTTGAACACCCATATGCTCCGGCCCTCGCCACAATGGTATTCACGGTCGCCAGCATTGTATCCCCTTCCTATGTAATTGCAAATTGTCCAGGCTCTGCTGAGATGCCTGGGGTTGTTCCTGGTAAGTTATGCGATTTCATGCTGAGCCACGCTATGGGCACAGGGCCCTTCAAGCTAGTTGAGTTCCAGCCGAAGGTTAGTACTGTGCTGGAGAGGTTTGATGGATACTGGGGAGGACCGCAAAACCTTGGCCCTGCGATGCTGAAACGCTACGTAATCAAGTTCGTGCCTGAGGTTGGAACTCGAGAGTTGGACTTGTTTTCTGGAACGACGGACGGGATCGAGATTCACGGCACGAACGCGTTTGATATCATTGACAAGGACAGCTGGCTGAACAGTCGTATCATTAAGCCGCTTAAGCCAGGAATCAGGGTGTGGGTGGCTCCCTCCATAGCAGTGAACCGTATTAGCATTAATCCTAGGTTTCCGCCCCTAAACGACACCCGATTTCGACAGGCTCTCGCATACGCCTTCCCCTACGATAGATACATCACAGATGCGCTCAACGGATTCGGAGCGAGGCTTTACGCGCCAATACCTCCGGGTATGCTTGGTTATGATGCCAGCCTGAAAGATTACGGTTACAACTATAACCCTGACAAGGCCCGCGAACTATTCCAGAAAGTAGGCTACAAAGGCACAATCACAATTTACGTTTTGACGGGTGATGCAAACAGCTTAGCCGCTGTACTCCTCATCAAGGACAGTGTAACTCAAATTTATCCCGACGTTAAAATTGAGATAAAGGAAATCGACTCTGTCACTTGGGGCACGTTGTTCCATCATCACGAGATACCTATGCGGATTGGTACTTGGACAATGGACATCCCTGACGCCGCCCCCCTGCTCAGTAACTGGGTGACTCCAGGAGGATCAGCCGCGGTCTTCACTCAATTTGACACTAATCAGACTCTTATCAATCTGGTGAACGAGGCGGGAGCTACGATTGATCCTGCTAAGAGACTTGCGATCTACAGTGAGGTACAGAAGGAGATCCTACGCAAGTGTCCGTTTGTTATGATAAACACGCCTGTGGCTATCTTCGCAGAGAGAGACTGGGTACTTCCAGCAAACGATTCGACCGGAGGGACTTGGTACACAGGGCGAGCCCTCAATAACGCGGAGGAGGGTGACGGAGACGGAGGAGTCGCAGGCGGTTACCATGCGTACCTCGTGTGGAAGGACACCACAACAAAACAGGTTGTAGTGGATATCGGAAGCGGCTCACCACTGATGTTGGCCCTAAGCAATCCAGTGGCTGCGATTGATACTTTGCGCCACCAGCAGTTCTTTGCAGTCAGAACTATGTGATCATCAGTGCAGGAATTGGCCTGATCGCTGCGCAGAAGCATTTAGATGCTCCTGCGAAGCTTTTTATCTCCCAGACTAAGAGAGCTTTTGCTCGTCACGGCCATGATGCTGGACCTCGGGGCGATCTAGGCCAAATCGAAAATAGTATCGATGAACCGCTGTCAACAACAATACGAGAACATGTTACCTTGAACACAATCGAACGCAGTCTTAAGGCTGCTCGTAAGGTTGTCTAGGTAACGAGTCACCCTGGGTTTCCAAGTAATCGGGAAATCTTGTACTGATTATGAAGAGTTACCTTCAAGTTTGATTTCAGCTCACCATTAAATGAGTGGGCTCTTCTCAAATCGATATGCCCGGTTGGTGATGGCGCTGCTTTGGAAGGTTAACTTGGTAGTTGTGGATCAGCTAAAACCGTCTCACTTCAGTGATGGGACAACCTGTTTCGCAAAAGGTACTATGCTGTTCAAAGTGGGGTAGTCCATGAAGTAGATCATGAACCTCTGGACACCGATATCGACGTACTCAGAGAACCGGTCTATGACTTGTTCGACAGAACCAAAAATGTATTTGTGTCTTATGTCATCGAGAGTTACTGTGTGTGGCTTCCTTCCCGAGCGTTCCCTTTCACGGAGTATCGCAGAATTTCTGTTCTCCCAGCGACGATTTGTCCAGTCCACGAGAATTTTCTGGTGCTCCGGCTTGTCGCTTATCAGGAGATAAGTCTCCAGGCTCTTCTCGATATGATCGTAATTGGTTCCTAGAGTCTTGCAATGATTTCTAATGACTTCGAGTTTGTGCGCGTAATCTTCTGTAGTCAGTTCGTCAATATTCCAACCATCTGCATACTTGGCCACGACTTTGAGGAGGAGCTTCTCTCCCTTCCCACCGATGAGTATTGGTGGAGTCGGCTTTTGGATGGGCTTGGGAGCACAGATGGCCTCATTCACACTGTAGTAGCGTCCTTTGAAAGTGAAGCTGTCGTGAGTCCACATCCCCCTGATTATCTCGAGCCCTTCAGCGAGACGATCGATCCTCGCCTTTGGTACTTCTTCCCACGGTAGATTGTAAGCGAGCTGCTCAAAGCCGCACCAACCCGTGCCTATACCTAGCTCGACTCTTCCATTCGACATCACGTCTAGGGTCGCAATCATCTTTGCTAGGACCGCAGGCGCTCTGTGTGTTATGCATGTCATCAGTGTCCCGAGGCGCATTCTCTCCGTCACCTGGCTCAGACCCGCGAGAAGGGTCCAGGCCTCGAAGCCTTGGAAGTCGTTACCCGTCATAAGATGATCCGGGGACCAGACTGATTCGAAGCCGAGGTCTTCGCAGATTCTCACTACCTCTTTCATTCGCTCAAAATTCAGGCTGTAGTCCCATGCGCTTTCTCCTGAATTGACAGAGGGGCAAATTCCAAACTTTGTCTTTGACATATGTCTCGTAGATTCTCCTTTTTTTCTAACCCAAGCTGAGCTGAGGCAAGGTCAGTGTTCAAGCTCCATCGGTGGAGCGGTTAGGCGTTCCGCACCGTCCTTGACCACAAGTACAGTATCTTCTATTATGGCTCCGCCTATGTCTTCGAAGTAGATTCCTGGCTCAACAGTGACAACCATTCTCTCCGATAGATTGTCCGTGCTATTCTTTACTAGGGCTGGTGGTTCGGGGATGCTAAGTCCAACTCCGTGTCCCCCTTCATGGTTGAAGAATTTCTCCTCTCCTCCGAAAACCTTGCGCGCGGCCGCGTCCACTTCACCGCCATTGGCGCCCGGTTTAACGCATGCGAAGGCTGCACTCCATGCTTCGTTTACCAAATTGTAGATCTTCTCCTGCCTCGCCGTCGGTTTACCGGCTACGTACGTGCGGGCCAAGTCCGCGAGATATCCGTTGACTCTAGCGCCAACATCTACGATAACAAATTCATCCTTCCCTATCTTTCGGTCTGTGTTGTCCCCGAACATTCCCATGTAGCTCCGTGGCCCAGAATAAACGGCAGTAGGGTGCCCCCTGATCCCCTGTCCCAACTCAGACCCGGCCACCCGCATCGAATGCTCCACCTCCGCCGCTACTTCGTCTTCTCGCATCCCCGGCCTAATAATCTCCGCAGCAGTTCTCTCTCCTTCGTCCGCGATCTTCGCCGCTCTTCGAATAGCCTCTATCTCTTCTCCTGATTTGATCATGCGCATTGTCCACATTGTGTGTCTGTCAGGGACAAGCGTTGTTTCCTTGGCTTTTTCACGTAACTTCATATACGCTTCGGCGGAAAGCGTATCGAAGCCAAGACGCTTAACAGTCAAACGCGGGAGTTCAGAAAGAAAAAGCTCAAAGGTGCTCTGACTTGCTCCGGTATAAAAGTACGCCGCTTTGACGTCGCATTCATTTCCTACCTTTTCGGTTGCAAGTCTGAGCGCGTCATTCATAACGTAAAGGACGTGTTTTCCGTCGGGTCTAACTAGCAAGAAAGGCGCTTGGGGTGTGGGAATGCCTGTCAAGTACTTTACATTCATCTCATCTGTAACCAAATACGCCCCATATCCGAGATGCTCAATCTTCTTTCTCAAAGTTCCGAGGCGTTCACTCGTGTTCATGCTCGGTCTGTCAATCCTTTTGCAGCAGTTATGCAGGTCTCTGATATTTATCAGTAGTCAATAAGTCAATAATCAATACTCTCACAAAATCAGTAGAATCCAAGAGGCGCGGAGAACCATAGCTATTCTGCGAACGAACAGAAAACTTTCAACTCAGAGGAATGAGAAGCAAAGCGTTCATGGACTTTGGATTTGGTTTACAAGGATTTGTTTGAATCCCTAAGCGCACCCGGGCGGGCGGAAGGCAGCTTCAATCCGCATGAACCAAAGCTCTGGTTTGCCTCCATGGTGGTAGTTGCTCACATCGGGATCGGTGGTTCTCTCAAGAACATGGCCCAAAAGCCTTCTCGTTGGATCAGCTGAACTCGCAATCCTATTCACGTGATTCTTCATGATGCCCCCATCACGCATTTACGGCGCATTACTGGATGAAGGCAGCTTGGCAATCGCAGTATTGGCTTGGCGATCTCGATCGGTCAGACAATGGAGGCTTTCCCTAGGAGTGTTTGCATGGACACTGTAGGCAAGTCACCATTTGCAACTAGGGTAGCCTAGACCTTGTCACAGGAGGAAGTAGGTGGATAGCGTTGATGTCTCGATTCCGAGACCCGCCTCTTTCACCTTCTCGTAAACTTTCACGGCGACCCCAGCACTTTGCATGTTCGTCCCTTCGCAGGAGAAGACGGTGATCTCATTATCATCTTCCCTTCCGGGCTTCAACCCGGCGACTACTTGACCGATCGAATCAATCTCCGGATTCACTGCACCCTGTTTGATTGCGAGAACTATCTGCCCAATCCAAGTTGGGGCTCTTTCACTATCGACAATAACCCTGCTAGCCTTCCTCAGTGTGGCAGTGTCGAGTTCAACTTTGTGCGGGTCATCGGCCCCTATTGAGTTGATATGTGTACCATTCTTCACCCATTCTCCTCGTACAATTGGTTGGGTGGCGCGAGTTGCGGTGACAAGGATATCCGAATTCTTCACTACCTCTTCAACACTGTCCCCGGGAACTATGTCAATGCCCAGCCTATTGCCCATCTCCTGGGCATATTCAACATCCTTTCTTCGCCCAGAGTGGACGAAAGCCTTCGTGATGTTTCTGACCTTCGTTAGAAAAATGAGTTGGCCTTTGCCCTGCAAGCCTGTCCCAACGATGCCTGCGACAGCGGAATCCTTTCGGGCTAAGTATTTGGCGCCGACTGCGCCTCCCGCGCCAGTCCTCATCCATGAGGCATACGGTGACCGTATGATTGCCAGCGTCTTACCTTCATCAGGATCGATCACATGAATCAAGTTTGGAGAGATTCTAACTGGAGGAAAGGTCTTCGCGGTGATCTCCTCTTGTCGGAAGTAGAAGGAGTGTGAGATTACGACTTTATTCTGTTCTCCGAGGTAGGATAAACCTTGGCCGACGCTCGTGGTACCCGGAGCCAGGTGTGGCAAGTCCTTACCTGTCATTCGCACTTCTCGTCTTGGCGTGTCCTGAACTTTACCTAGTCCATGTTGGCGGTAAACGTTCTCTACTGCTTCAATTACATCTTCAGGTGTAACGGCTTCTCTAACGTCTTCATCCCGGATGAGTAGGGTCAACCGTCTCGGACACGAGTTCTACTAGGCCTCTATATTTAAGCTGAGTTTGAGCCTCAGTGAGCGATGCCAGGTTCCTGTATCTGTTCTTTTCTCCAAAGTCTAAGAATGCCATGCCACTTACACTGGTTACTATGACTGGCCTTTCCCCGTTCTTCTTCGCTTCTAGGGCTTCATCGATGACTGCTCTGATTGAATAGGCTGATTCTGGCGCCGGCAAACGCCCCTCTGTTTGTAAGAAGATTCGTGCGGCTTCGAAGATTGCCCTTTCATCTTTCGGATAGACTCGCGTGTCGATAAGTCCAAGATGTCGAAGCAGGCTGAGGATAGGCGCCGTAGTCTGAACTTGAATTCCCCTCGCCGTAATCGGTGGTTGTGGGATATCGCTGAATCGATAAGCTTTCACCAAGATGCAAGCCAAGGGGCCCGGTTGGGAGACGTAATCATACACACCATTCGTTAGTTTTGAGGAAGTCTCAGATTCTACGCCCAGAAACTTCATGTCTGTTGTTTTCTTCTTCAGATAATCGTGCATGAATGGAGAAATAAGGCCGGAGAAGTGGCTTCCTGCACCTACCGAGGCGACCATCACAGTTGGCTTCTCATTGATTGACTCCAGTTGCTTCTTTAGCTCAAGCCCAATGATCGTCTGTGTCAGCAGAACGTGATTTAGAAAAGATGAAATTATTGAAACTCCATCTTTGGCATGACGAGCTTCCTCCGCAAGCTCCTGTTCTACCGTGATGCTCGATCCGGGGTGAGCGGGGTTCTCTTTCAAGAGCTTACGGCCAGTCTCTGTTCGGTTACTGGGCGATTCAACTAAGTCTGCGTCGAACATATTTCTGAGCGCGAAGACCTGGTCCGGGTTGCGCTCGCAATCCTCACGTGCCATGAAGACTGTCGGCGTCAGCCCAAACAGCCTCGCTGCAAAGACATTGACAAACTTCGTTCTTGTTCCTGACCCGCCTATGAAAATTGTGCGCTTGTAACCCTCCTTCATCGCCCAGTACGCTTGCGGGATGGCTGTATTTGTTTTGAATGTGCCTGCTGGGGGGAGATCCTCACACTTGTAGTAGATTCTTGCGGGAGTCTTAAGAAACTCTTCAAGACGATGGGCCCGAATCAAGGGGGTCGGCCGACCACAATGAATGTAAGCTGCCAGCACATCATCGGGTATCGGAATCCAACGTTCTTCAGCAAACTCAAGCTGGCTAGCAGTCTTAGTGTAGGTCTCGGGCAACCTCCTAACCTCTTTCTCTGTCCCAATCTCCCGGTAAGGTGGGAGGGGCTCCGGCATGTCTGCTAGAATGTTATACCACGTGGTCGGAATGTCTTCTTGAGGAAGGTCGGTTCGATCGCTCTTCAATTGTCCAACACATTCCCAGTGCGAGAAGTATTCACTATCAGCCTACAGCGATATTATTACGGCATTCTCTAATTGAAGCTTTACAGTTCCAATCAAAGCGAAGTGAACTTGGTTGAGATTGACGACTTAACGCTTGCAATGATCGGAATCTGACTCTGTTATCACACCACATTTGGCACACATAGATAAGTTGAGAGACCGAGTGTGCCTACATGAAGAGCGACAGAGACATTCTTATGTGTCTCATGACTGGCTTCCGATATTCTCGGAAATTGTTGATAGTGGATACAGCCATATATAGCGAGAAATCAGAGTTACTACTACTGCTTTTCAATGAGCGGAAGAAAGCACGGAGTGTGTGTGAAGGTAGTGCTGATCTAACGGGTTGACCTTAGTGTCAGAATCACTGCTAGTCATACGCAATCTGAAAGTCAACTTCTACACCTACGCAGGTGTAGTGAAAGCACTAGATGGGATTAACCTTGAGCTCCGAAAAGGAGAGACGCTGGGACTCGTAGGTGAGACTGGGTGTGGTAAGTCGGTCACGTCTCTAGCTATCATGCGTCTCGTCCCCGACCCGCCGGGGAAGATTGACGACGGTGAGATCATGCTCCGAGGACGGGATTTATTGAAGCTGAATGAAAATGAGATGCGGGAGGTACGCGGGAACGTCATAACAATGGTCTTCCAGGACCCCACCACCTTCCTCAACCCCGTAATGACGCTGGGGGAGCAGGTGGCCGAGACTCTTCTGATCCATCGCGATCTTAGAAAGGATCTCGTGGAGGAACGCATCAAGGAACTCTCCGACAAGTTGGAGAAAAAGGAGCTTACTTCTAAGGATGCTGAAGCGCTGAAAACGGAAATTGAAGAGCTCAGGAAACTTGAACCGGCCAAGTTCCACGCGTCCCGCCGTGACCTGAAACAGGTCGCCATGATGAGGTCGGTGGAGTTACTTCGAACCGTCAGACTCGCCGAACCTGAGACTGTTGTGAAACAGTATCCGCATGAGCTTAGCGGCGGGATGAGACAACGAGTAATAATCGCCATGGCCATCGCGTGCCGTCCGGAACTCCTGATCGCGGATGAACCAACAACCGCTCTCGACGTGACCATTCAAGCGCAGATACTTGATCTACTAAACGAGCTTAAGCATACCATGGGCCTCTCAGTCATGTTGATCACCCATGACCTCGGCGTCGTAGCCGAAACATGCGACCGCGTAGCCGTAATGTACGCCGGCAACATAGTTGAGATTGCACACACGGATCGATTGTTCGAGAAACCATTGCACCCCTATACAGAGGCAATGCTACGAGCGATTCCCAAAGTGACGGAACGAAGAACCGAACTGGAATCAATTCACGGATCCGTCCCAAACCTTATCGAGCCACCCAGTGGTTGCAGATTCCACCCCAGATGCCCATTCGTAATGGACATCTGCAGGAAGCTCAAGCCCGAACTGGTAGAGGTCGAGCCGGGACACTTAGTCGCCTGCTTCCTACACACGAAGGAGGAACACCAGACATGATGATGGACCAGAGTGAAAGCCCTCTGCTAGAAGTTAAGGATTTGAAGAAACACTTCCCTATTGAAAGCGGAATATTCGGCAGGGAACTCGGCAAGGTCCACGCGGTTGATGGGGTCACATTTCAAATTCTTAAGGGTGAAACCCTCGGCCTAGTAGGAGAGTCAGGATGCGGCAAGACAACAGTTGGAAGATGCATCCTCGCATTGGAACAGCCCACCTCAGGCGAAGTCTACTTCAGAGGCGAAAACATCCTGAAGTTGCATGGCGACGCACTCAAGAAGATAAGATCAAAATTACAGATCGTCTTCCAAGACCCATACGCATCTCTAAACCCACGCTGGTCGGTCAGAGATATCATTGCTGAGCCATTGAAAGTGACGGGGAGAGAGAGCAAAGCAAACGTCGAATCAGCTGTCCTGAGATTACTGAGGACGGTCGGATTAAGCGAAGACCATCTGAACAGATTTCCGCATGAATTCAGCGGCGGACAACGCCAAAGAATCGGCATAGCTCGCGCCTTATCAGTAGAACCAGCAGTCATCATCCTGGACGAACCAACCTCTTCACTTGACGTATCGGTTCAGGCGCAGATACTAAACCTTCTCACACAATTACAAAGCGAATATCGCCTGACTTACCTATTCATCTCTCACAACCTAAACGTCATCAAACACATGAGCGCTCGCATAGCCGTCATGTACCTAGGCAAAATAGTAGAAATCGCTGAAACGGACAAACTGTTCAGGAAATCCCTCCACCCATACACGAAGATACTCTTAGAATCGATCCCCGTACCCGAACCGAAGATAAAACGTAAAAAGGAACGCATCACGGGCGACGTACCCAGCGCAGCCCACCCACCATCAGGCTGCCGATTCCACCCTCGCTGCCCAATTGCTACCGAAATATGCTCCCAAATTGAACCTGAACTAGTCGAATACACCCCGGGCCACTACGCAGCCTGCCACCACGCGGGCAGACTATGAAGCAGTCCAGTAGGAGCCTTATGCATTGAACTCGGAAGAAAGAGACGGCAAAGAAAAGGATCCCACCCACCAACGGGTCAACCTAGGCATCAAAGATTACGTGGCCTTAACGATCGCAATGGCTGAAACAACCATGCTACCCATGATCCTACTCGCCATCGTACTCGTAGCCGTAAGCCTAACCATCGTGCTATTCTTCCTACACTAAACGAAGCGCTTACGCGTCCTATCTTCCGGTTTCTTGGTTCACGATCTAGCATAAACTATGACTCCTTCTTACCATCTCAACGTTGGGTCTAGTACATCACGTAATCCGTCGCCGACCAAATTCCAGTGATTGTTTCAATGTCAAACATTCGGGCAGCTCCTTTAGCCAACTGTATCTGCGGATCACAGACCGCTACGACTTTGCATCGAGGGTTGCGCTTGTATCCTGGAATATAAGAGAATTGCCAAGCCTCTTTACGTCGTCGTAAGTAACGCTAGCATCGAAACGAACCCTACCAAGGAGAGAACATGCAGCTCACGCAACAAAAACGTAAACGACTGGACAGAATAGATAACACAGCTTAAACGCCAAACAGAGGAGCCAACGCAGAGAACACGACTAGACAATTTGCATAGGTGCGCCCCCAGAAATCTTGGTTCTAGATCTTTTCCCTACGTAATAGCAGCAAGGGACTCAGATGAGATTCCAAGAGAACTGGAAAGGCATCAGATTCAAAGTCTGGTGGGGATTTTCGGCGAGGCAGCTCGACGGGCACACAAGGCAGGGTAGACCTAGTAGGCGTAGGGTAGAGCGCTGCTTGCAGATCCGGATTGGGCACTAAACGCGTGGAAAACGTCGGGCCTGGGGAATCTGAGCTGAGTTCCATAGGTTGTGACGCTCATGTCGCAACACCTAAGGGGTAGGAAACCGGCAGTACAATAGACAGCTATTCTGTAATACTCTTGACGCCTTGTGCAGCCATTGACATGACCTGCACGACTCCGTAACTCTCCGACATTGATTGCGCCTTGTATCTAACAGTCCATCCTCCGATCCTTTCACAGTTTGGCACGAGAGCGGCCATTTCAGCGAAAGCCGTACTCATAAAGCTGATTTCCAGCTCGATCGGAGGTTTGAAGCTTATCAATGATGACTTGCCATCTTGGTAGGTTTTGGTTGCTGTTTTGCAAGCTTCGCTAAGTATTGCGGCAATTTGTGTACGAGATGGAGAAATTGCTGAGAACCTTCCAAGGCTTTCCTTGAGAACGGCGCGAGCGGCCCAAGGTGCATGTCTGGGTACATCATCATCCAACAATGCTTTGTCTCCCGCGACCATCAGAACTGGAATACCGAGTTCTCCGAGAACTGCCCCGTTGAGCAAGAATTCACTGGCCTCCTGGCCATTTATCTTAACAGATCGGAGAGTACTCCAGTTGTAAATGTGGTCGAAGACAGCTTTCGCGGTCCCTGGTCTCGCGTGGTAACCCACAAAGAACGCAGCATCGCATCCCTTCGCACCTGCCACCATTGCAAGGGCTCGAGGAGAACCCCGAACGAGTTGCACGTAATCCGGAAGTTTTTCAGGTAAGATATTAACCATGGGCCCGTGGCTGTCCGCCACAATTGCAGCTCCAAACCCGAGGTCACGTAAATTGTCCAAAACCATCAGAAGACAGTCAGTCATCAGCTCTCTAGCTTCAGCAAAGAGCTTGCCCGCCGGGTTTAGATGCTCCTTCGATACTACGTGCGGAATGCCTTCAATATCTACCGAAACGAAAGCTTGCATGGCACCCTTGTTGAGCTGTGATTACTTAAGAATTTACAACTCAGCTTCTTAGATTGACTCAGGGACTTTCTAAGAAATCCAGCCATTTCGGCACTTGATCAACTCGGACTTCCACACATAGTGATGAACTATCATAGCTGCTATTGTCTTGATCGCCATCATAGCTGCTGCCGTTGAATACTATGTGAGCCGTACAATGTTCGGATAACACGTGAGCACCCATATGCACCAGCCCTCAACACATTCGCCTTTGAATCGGCAAGAGTTAGCTTCAGTTCATCTTCATGGATCATTCGACATTGTAACGGCAGCTCTAACACCCGGAGGCAAGCGTAGCTGAGTACCGTCTCAACCTAACTGATCATCTAGGTTCAAGGTCGGAGGTGCCAAGCGTAGATTATCACCAGTTGGTTCACGATCTAGCAGGGACTATGTTCTTCTTACCGTCTCAACCTTGGGTCTAGTACGTCCCTTAATCCGTCGCCGAGCAAATTGCACCCGATAGAGGCCAGCAGAATGGCTAGGCCTGGAAAAGCCACAATCCAAGGGTTATTGAAAACGTAGGCCCTTCCGTCGGCGACCATTCTACCCAATTCCGCGACTCCAGGCTCGACTCCAAAGCCCAAGAAACTCAGTGAGGCAGTAGCCAATACCACTGAACCAAGATCCATGGTCGCGTTCACTAGTACCGGATAAATCGAGTTAGGCAGAACATGTCTGAAGAGTATGCGAGCAGTCCCTCCCCCCGAAGCCCTCGCGGCTTCAACATAGAGTTTCTCTTTCTCAACCAAGACTTGGCCGCGAACAAGGCGCGCATAAATTGGCCACCAGGTAATCGCTAATGCAATTACCAGATTTGTCGGGGTCCTACCCAACGCGGCTCCGACTGCCATCGCGAGAATCAGGCTTGGAACGGACAGAAAGACATCTGTAATCCTCATGAGAATTTCGTCCAGTCTTCGAATGAAGCCTGCGGCAGATCCTAAAACGGTGCCGAGTGTAGCTGCAATAATGACTACGCTCGAAGACATTATGAGGTCAAGCCGGTATCCATAGAGAACTCTACTGAATATGTCGCCCCCACGGTCATCCGTTCCAAAGAGGTGCTGGAAACTCGGACCCTGTAGTTTATCATTCCACATTCGCATCTCAGGCCCATAAGGAGCAATATACGGCGCGAAGATTGCGAGCATTACCACGCAGGCGACAAGAGAGATGCCAAGCACAGCGAGTGCACTATGCCTGAAGAGATAGACCGAGTAGCGCATTTCACGAATATTCGAATCCCACTTACTCGGAATCCTAAAGTTAAGTATCTTCAAATTCACTCACCGACTCTCACTCGTGGATCAACAACCGAATAGAGAACATCAACGATAAGATTCACAAGCACGAATATGATGCCTGTTATCAGGGCGAATCCCATTATTGAGGCACGGTCAAGGGAGACAATCGCGTAAGCAGCCCATTTACCCATCCCCGGCCAAGAGAAAACTGTCTCCGTCAGCGGAGCTCCAGCGAGTATGGAACCAAAGCTCATACCAATTATTGTAATTGTCGGGTTAATCGCATTCTTCAACGCATGCTTATAGATGACTACACGTTCCGGAAGCCCCTTCGCACGCGCCAATGTAACATAATCCTGCCTCATCACCTCAAGCATGCTCGAACGAGTAATCCTAGTTATTAGCCCTAGGCCCGTAAAGCCAAGGACAAATGCGGGCAAAATGATATGAGCTAAAGCATCCTTGAAAACCGGCATGTTCCAGGTCAACAGACTGTCAAGTATAATGAACCCCGTTACCGGCTTCAGCGGATTGTCAAGCAACACGAAATCATCCACTTGACCCGTGGCTGGAAGATAAGGAAGGCCATGGAACTTCAGACTGTAGAAGAAAACGAACTGCATAATCAACGCTAACCAGAAGACAGGAAACGATGCTCCACTCAACGCGAGCAAGCGAGACCCGTGATCTATTGGTTTGTCCTTCTTAACTGCCGAAATGATTCCCAGGGGCAACCCCACGGCAATCTGAATCAGCGTCGCACAGGTGGCTAACTCCACGGTGGCGGGAAACGTGCGACGAATCACGCTCAATACTGGCTCCTCTGCTTCCGAATGCGACAGGCCCCAATCACCATGAAACAGATCATTCAAGTAGTAGTAGTACTGAACGACAATCGGTTGATCGAAGTGATGCGCCTTTCGAATCTGGTCAACAACCCGTGGTGGCGTCCGATCTGTTACCCATGCACTCGTTGGGTCCGTTACAACATTAGAAAGAGTGAAGGTTATTATCGTAAGACCTAACAGAACGGGAATTAGCAACAGCAAACGGCGGAGGATGTAGATTTTCAGTCGCACAAGCTGACGACCACGCGTTAAAACTTCCAACCCTTCAACTTAACTGTTGTTCATGAATTTCTCTTCTCAAAGCTGCATACGTTCCCCTATCTGACAAGTGTTTTTCCTGCTACCTGGCTTCCTCTACATGCCGTTCCCGGATTCCAATAGGCCATGGTTCGGGAAAGGCCCAGATGCTGGAAATGCTAGCCTTGAGTATCTTGAGAGACGACTGAACTGATTGGTTCTCTCAGCTTGGAAAGTACCGCCGGTCAGCATTAAGGGGTGACGGCATTACTGACGGAGACAGTGAGCGCGTTCTACTCAAGCGGAGAGTGAACCAAAACGTTTGCCTGAAGTAACTACTTGTCTTCGAAGCTGAGGCTGCACTACAGATTTGTCAAGATGAAGATGAGTTCTCGTACTACTTGCTGTCGTGGTACGCTTGCATTTCCGGAGCATTTCCACTTAGCGGCTCAGTCTCCGTCAATTGTGCCCTACTAGGTAGGTACAGAAATGATTATGTCGAAAGGAATAAAAGTCGGCATTTTGATTGTCTGCTGGGGAATGAGCTTTTTCACGAATCAAACTGGTTGAAATGTCACAAGTCAATTGTTCAGTAGCGACCTGATGATTAGGTCATGTCTGATAGTGGAATTTCTGGACTTTTGGCACGACTCTCTGAGGCATATGGTCCATCAGGCTATGAGGATGAGGTAAGAAAACTCATCATTAGTGAGATTAGAAGATTCGTGGCTAAACCAGAGGTGGACTCGCTTGGCAACGTTTACGCTGAAATCAAGGGGACTGGCCAAGGCCCTAGGGTAATGATTTCCGCGCATATGGATGAGGTGGGAATTATCGTCCGGTATGTTGAGGACTCAGGATTCTTGAGGTTTGGAACGCTTGGATCTATTGATCCTAGAGTTATGCCTGGGCAACGGGTCTTAATCAGAGGCACTAAGCCAATCGTCGGAGTATTCGGAAGCAAACCTCCCCACGTGCTTACGCCCGAAGAAGCGAAGAAACCAGTAGAGTTGGGAGAACTCTACGTCGACGTCGGCGCTTCATCACGAGAAGAAGTGAACAAACTCGGCATCGACCTTGGTACCACAGGTACTTTTGACGTCCCCTTCAGACATACTGCTTCAGGTTCGATGGTAGTGGGTAAGGCTTTAGACAACAGAGCTGGTTGTACCGCAGCAATTAGACTACTTGAATCATTTGCTCGAAAACCCCCCTTCGCAACTGTGATCTTCGCATTCACTGTTCAAGAGGAGCTGGGAATGCGAGGCGCAACTGTTGCTGCAAGTTCTGCTCATCCAGATGTGGCTCTTGTATTTGAATCGGCGGTGGCTGCGGATTCGCCTGACGTTGGGCCGAAAGACCGACTTCTCAGTGTTGGAAAGGGACCAGCAGTTCGAGTTTTGGACAATTCGATGGTCACACAGAGGTTGATGCTGGAATACATTAAGAAAACAGGCAAAATACATCAAGTCCCATACCAACTTCACATCAACTTTGGAGGAGCCACTGACGCGGGCAAGATTCATCTTAGCGGCAAAGGCATCCCCACAGGCGTCTTGTCGACACCATGCAGATATCTTCACAGCCCTTCACTGATGCTCAGCCTGCAAGATCTCGATAACCTTCTCAAACTCGCTGAACATATTGTTCGTGACATGAATTCGGTGGGCATGTTCAACTATGAAGCGTAGGCTTGAAGGTTAGTCGAAAATTGACCGATCCTCAGAATCCTGACAAAATCCCATCGAGATATAAGAAACGTGTCGAAGTCCCAGCATTACAACCGACAAGTCAAACCATGAGTGACTTGCACCAATCTATCCGAAGGGAATTCCCCAGGGCGGATATGTCTAATGATGTTCTCTATTCGAGGAACCGTTACCTGAACCGGGTCAAGGTGATGCCCATGCGTGAACAGAAATTGCCTACCTTCAATTCTCTTCCAATATCTGGCGTAGATAATCTGACAAACAGCTGGGTCCACTAACCCGTTGAGAAAGCTCCCATCAAAGTCTGATTCAGGCGAATAGTCCATCCGACCGATCTTTCCCTCAGCAATACCTTCAAGAAATTTGGATTCAAGACATTATATAAAAGTGTGATGATCGTGATTTCCGATCACATACACTATTCGAGCTCCGGTCTTTGAGAGCTCATCAAGGAAATGTTTCGCAGCCAAGGCGAAGCGCTTCAAGAGGAATTGCCCCGCCTCCAGCAAAAGGATCTAGAACTTTTGGAGGCTTCCCTCCATTTACATCCAGAATCTCTTTCCTAGCCGTTTCCAGAATCGTCTTATCGAGCGAATTCGTCCATTTCGAGAGTCTTACGATGAAGTCCTTCTTGTGTTGTAGTTCTTCCTGACTTGTCGATGCTGGAATTAGTGCCGCAAAATTGGTGGCCCTGGAAGAGGCGAGTGGTCGCCTTGCCCACCAGATATGGAGCGTAGAGATGTGGCCGTGTCTGATGCTCTTCTCTTTCGCCGACTCTTCGCTAACTTCTTTGACAGGAAATGTCTCCTCGATGAACCTTCTGTCTTCCATGTTAAGCTCCTTTCTTTTCGATTTCTGTTGCAGCTATGACGAAGCGCACGGTCTCCACCAACTGCTCAACGCTCAGATTTTCTGCGGGATCCTGAATAACCAGCGGTCGTGCGTTCGAGTCTTTGCCTGCGTTCCAAACTACGTACAGATAATAGTCATTTGAGAGTCGTTGTGCCTTAAACCACTCATTCTGAGTCAGAGCAACCGGACCGACACCTGCCCTTGCCTTGACTTCTATGTATCTGACATTGCCCTCCTTGTCCTTCGATCTGATGTCGAACCCGAGATTCTCCTTCGAAACGTCCTCGGGCATTCTTCCGGCGTCGCGTTCGAATTTCGTGGCGATCTCCATGCCAAGGCGTTCAATCTCATCATCACGGACCATCGCTTCTGCGACTTGCAGAGACGGCCGCACCCTCACGATTCCCACGAACACGGGCATGCTCATGGTCAGGTTGCGCTCTTTGCTGATTACGTTCTCTAGCTCCAGCTTGCTTCTTTGGTATTTCTTCTGCTGGTCCTCCTTGTTCCGTATCGCCAGATCGACATTCTGCCCTTTGTCTCTTCTTGCATAAAGATCAATCAAATCCCCGTCTAAATCTACGATGAGTTTGTCCAAAGAGGCAATTCCGTACTTCTGCTTAATCTCTGCCTGTCTGTTTCGGTCGGTCTGAATCTTTTTCGTGTAATCATTGAGACCTGAAATAACCTGCGGCAGGACTCGTTTCTTCAGCGAATCTCTTTCAGTATTTCATCGATGTCCCTCGCGCTCGCTGCTGCTTCCAACAGGAGCTGCGAAAGATTCGTGCCGTACAAGACCTCGCTTATTACATCAAAGACTTTGTCGCTCCGGAGAGCAATCTTGATTTCCTCCAGCTTCTCGAAGAGCCTGACGAGGACCCTCCCTTCGCGCGTGTCTTCAGCGACCATGTTGAAAACGAAAACTTCGAGTGTCTGACCATATCGATGGATTCTTCCCATCCTCTGCTCCAATCGGTTCGGATTCCATGGGATGTCGTAGTTTATCATCAAGTGACAAAATTGGAGGTTGATACCTTCGCCTGCAGCCTCAGTCGCGACCATCACTTGTGTCTCGTTCTTGAAAACCGACTCGGCCCTGACTCTTTCTTCGAGCCTCATCCCGCCGTGGATTGTATTTACAGAATATCCCCATGAGTGAATCTTCTTCTCCAAATAATCGAGGGTATCTTTTGATTCGGTAAAAATGAGAATCTTCTTGTTTGGAAATTCCTTTGATAGCTTGTCCATCGTCTCCTTTAGCTGAAGGACCTTTACTTCAGCTTCCTTTTGGATGATAGTCTTCGCCTGCTGAATCAAGTCGCCTAGGGTCTCAATCTCGGCTTCAAGCTCCTGCCTGTTCTCAGCTACACTGAGAGTCTCCCAGAGCTCCTCTTCCTTCCATCGTTCCTCTTCGCTGAGGTCCTCTACTTCCTCAACCTCGAACGGCTTCCCTTCGACCTTGGCCTTCTCAACACCTTCCTCCAAATCTTCGAGGCGTTTCTTTCTTCTCTCAAGCGACCTTAGAATTGCATACGTGCTAGATGCGAGTCGCCTCTGCAAAATCACGAGCGCGAATGCAACATTCCTTTTCTTGTCGCTTCTCAGCGCTTTGTTGTACTGCTCTTTGACATATCTCGAAACATCATTGTACAGCATTTTCTCGTCGTCAGACAGGCGGAATCCAACAGTCTTGACGTATCTCGGCAGGAACAGCGGCTTGCCTTCGAAATCCTTGAGGTCTTCTTTCATGCGCCTGATGAAGAGCGGGTTGTCTTGGTTCTTGATCGATTCCTGAAGCATCTCGGCCGTGGCGAAGAAGCCCGGTTCAAGAAGATCGACGAACAATCGGAAATTCTCAGGGTCTCCCTTGTGCGGCGTGGCCGTTAGAAAGAGGAGGTGCGGATCTGAAGAGCGCGACAGCACTTCGCCAAGTCGATATCGGTCGGTCTTTTCTGTTTTGTCTCCATACTTGTACGCGCTCATCTTATGAGCTTCGTCAACTACGATAAGGTCGAATTTTGCGGATCCAATAGACGGAAGTATATCTTCACGTTTCGCGAAGCCCATTGACGTGATTATCTGGTTCTCTCGTTCCCACACGTTCTCCGCATAGTAAGCGTCAAGAATCCCCCTGTCAATGACCACAAAGGTCTCTTCGAATCTGTCCTTGAGTTCCCTTCTCCACTGATCCTTCAGATGACCCGGAACAACTATCAAAATTCTCTTGACAAGGTTTCTCAATTTCATTTCCTTGATGATGAGCCCAGCCATTATTGTCTTGCCAGCACCAGGGTCATCAGCGATAAGAAAACGAATCCTAGGGAGCTTGAGCACGTATCCATAGACTGCCTCGATCTGATGCGGCAGCGGGTCGACCTTGGATGCGTTCATTGCGAGCAGGGGGTCGTAAAGCGAAGCAAACCTCGTACAACGGCCTTAACTGCCGCATGGCGCTGAGAAATGCTTGCAGGGATCATCCTGGTCGGGCGGCATGGGCTGCCGGCTGCTATGCGAACTCTCAACTTTGGGGGGAACGGGCGTGGGGACGGAGAATTCTTGGCGCGGGCCTCCAGTGGGCTCTAGATACATTACGTCTATGTGGGCAACGTACGGGGTGAGGAGAACACCCTCTGCCACAGCTGTGGTAGGCTGCTGATCCGCCGCTCGGGGTACTTGATTCTGGAGAACAAAATCAAAGCAGGCCAACGCTGCGCTGACTGCGGCGCCCGGATAGCCGGAGTGGGCATGGAAGAGGCCGTTAGATCGTAGGGAAGGAAGCTGCGTGGAAGTGAGTGTAGAGAAGCCTTCTCACGAGGTCTAGTCAGTTGCCATCTACAACTCTCAATGGAACAAGATACGGAAGATTTGCCAATGTCACGGAAAGCAGAAACCCTTGAGCGCTTAGCATCTATCCTCGTTAGCACCCCCATGCTCACATAGAGGAGCGTCGGGAGAGCAACTGTAGATGATGTCTCTGGCTTTTCTTTCGCGGCTCTCAGGAGACTTTCCAATGTACCATTTCTTCGGATTCAGGGTAGTGGCTTCAGACGCAGAGCGTGTGCCAGCAGATGCTAGTACGTGGTGGGGCCGGTTAGGTGACAATTCACGTTTTGAACCAACGAAATCCCTGTGGACAGGAGCTACGCTAGAAGTCCGCAAAACATCCACAGATGGGCCGAGAGGTCCTTACCAGACTTCAAGAAATCCGCAAGCCTAGACTCCAAGCACAGCACACCACTAACACAATCTACCGATCAACGGAAAAGCCTTTGCGCCGAA
>Ga0315279_10001999_pt1 | contig 31959 bp, 28 predicted proteins | sample YL17G06_20_MG_FD_203694 | JGI IMG/M metagenome (GOLD analysis project Ga0315279, IMG submission 203694) | Sediment microbial communities from Yellowstone Lake, YNP, Wyoming, USA - YL17G06_20 | ecosystem: Environmental > Aquatic > Freshwater > Lake > Sediment | place: USA: Wyoming | collected...
TGATCCAGGTGTCAATATCGCAGAGGGGGTAGTCTATGCCGAACACGAGCTTGGAGGGGCCGAGTTCCTTGAGGGCGACCTCCATGATCCCGCCCGCGACCATGGGCCAGCCGGAGGTGTCGGCCCACACGTTGTCATAGGCACGGGCGACCTTGATGCCGGCCTGGAAGGCCCATGTCCCACCGATGTGGGCTAGGATGATGCGGGCGTTGGGGTGGCGGGCGGCAAGGCGGCCGACCGCGGCGGAGTCCTCCGCGGTGGAGGAATGGTTGTTGATGGGCACGTGCAACGCCACGGCCTTCTCGTAGATGGCGTCCATCTCCGGGCCTTCGCGCTCGTGTCCGGCGATGTAGGGGACGATCTCGCCGATGATCTTGGCGCCGCGGCGGTTGACCCACTCGTCCATCAGGTCCAGCGTGTGTTCCAGATGGAACGGATCGGGGGTGAACCCAAGAATGAAGAGATGAGGCGCTAGCGCCACCAGTTGGGCGACGGCCTCATTCGCCCGGCGCACCGCGGTGGGATCGTCCCTGAACTGGCGGATGCCGCTGCCGGCGTAAACGACCATCTTGCCGCCCCTCGACTCCGCTCGGGATGCCCCTTGCTTCGCCGATAGGGGCGACCCTGAGGCACTCGAAGGGCCGCCGTGGCGGCCGATGAGGGAGTGTGACACCGCCTGCACGTACACCTCCGGCCCGATGGGGCCGGGCGGCGCGATGGGAATCTGCCAGCCGTCCTCTTCGGCATTGTCCCAGTAGAGATGTGAGTGGACGTCAATGACCTTCATGAGCACCTCCGAGCGCGGCCGGCCGCGCCGGAGGCGGGCAAGCCGCGTCGGAGTCTCTTCTCTGAAGCGGCAGGCTGACCTCTCGGAGGCGTGAGGCAAGTCGAGGCAGGGTCACGGCCCGCCGCGGCCGTACGGCAGGCGAGACGCCCTTCGACTCCGCTCAGGGCAGGCCTGCGCTCCCAGGGGCCGGGCGGCGAGGGACGGCTAGAGAGCGTTCACCTGGCCCCCCGAGAGCAGGTGCTTGTGAGTGGTGAGGGCCACCTCGGCAAGCGGGGAGTGCTCTGGAAGCTCGGCGTAGCTGCACAGGCCGAGGGCCTTCGCTTCTCCCAAGATGGGAGTACACTGCTGCTCGTAGTCGCGCCATTCATCTTGGTCAAGGCCCGTCATGCGAGCGGGGCCATGGCCGAACACCCGCAGCGTCCGACCGGGGACCGCGACCCGTCCCAACGCCTCGCTCAGCCGCTCGATCTGCCTGTCAGCCGTGAACTCTGCAGGGGGGCAGTAGTAGTCCCAGATGTCCAGAAAGACCAGGTCGCGAGATGCCTGGGCATGGCCTGGGTCCTGCCCGTAGGAGTGCAGCAGGGTAGACATTTGTGCACGCCAGCGGCTAGGGGCAATGGCCAGGCAGATGTCACCGGCAGCGAGGCCCGCGCAGAGATAGCGGGCCGGTGTGTGGAACGGGTTTTCGGCGGCGGCGGGCAGAAAGCACATGTGAGATCCGTAGGGAAGGCGGCTCCCCGCGTTCCCGAGATCGGCGAGGAGGGGAGCAGCCACTGGCAATCCGTCCGGAGGCTCAGGCACCGGGACGAGTTGCCGTGAGGCATAGTACCCGATATGGCCGTCGGCGAACTGCACCGCGATAAACACCCGGCCCCGTTCGGTGATGACGCCTTCCGACCCCGCGGCAATCCCTGGCAGATCAACGGCGGTGCGGACGCGACTCCCAGTTCTCATCAGCCCTTCCAGCACGCACCTCAGATACACGCTCTCCGGCACACCGAAGCGGCCGGGGTTTCCTCTTCTCTTCCGCCTGGCGCACGTTAGGTTCTCTGTTGGCCAGCCGGTGGGCTTACCTCCGAGGATTGCCGGACACCCTTTCCCAGGACGCAAGGCACGCGCACGTCGGCAATCCGCATCAGCGCTCAGCAGGGGCGGCGGTCCAGTGGGTCCGCCGCCCCTGATACCTACTGCAATCTTACCTGGTGGGCGAGCAGGGGTGTACCGGCTCGCGGGGGTGTTTGTTCACGCGCGGCGACAAGCGGGCAGGTGTGGCAGCTGCCCTCGACAGGGAAGTGTGCGGCGGCGGTTGTGCTCTCGCAGAGGGGACAGTACACTCATAGGCGCTTGGGTGGGACGGCCTCGCATTGATGGGTTCAGGCTCGTGACGGCCTCCGAGGATACGACCTCGGAGGCCGCAGTTATTTGCGGCACGGCTCAGGGGTGGGAGACAGTGGCTGGCATGGGCAGATCGAGCGGGATACGCAACGGCTTGAGAAATGGCGCGGGAACGGCGGCGATCGAGGAGATGAGCGAGCTACGCCCGGCGCTGTCGGCGGGCTAGCAACCGAGAGCGGCGGTGGCGAACGGCTCCCCGGTCGCCGTGGCCCGAAAAGGGCGGTTCGTGCGGCACGGCCGCACTTGGGTGGTGGGCATGTTGCGGGGAGGTGCGACTCGTCGCCCGCCCGTGGCAATGGGCGAGAACGGCTGTCTGTGCGGCAGGGCTGCACAGGTGAGGCGAGTCGCTCCAGACGCTGTTGGCGTGGCCGGAGAAAGAAGCATCCGGGCACACAGGAGACGTCCATGGGAGTGGGGAGTCGTGTGCGCGCGGGCGCCTACAGAACTCGTGAGGGCATAGCTCACTCTGTGAGCGCGCTGATCTCGGCGGAGACGAGGGCGGCGCGGTGGGACAGATGCGGCCGGTTGCTGACCAGATGGGGCCGGCCACGGTGGGGTTTGCGTATGTTCCGCAGGGCCACCTGGCTCCAGGGGGACAGTTCCCGTCTCTGGCTGCGAAGGGCGGCGGCGGCGATGCGCGCCGGCGCCCTCGAAGAGGTGGTGGTGTGTTACCGCGCGCTGGTGCGACTGGAACCGAACAATCCCCGGGCCTACTGGCGACTGGCGACGATGTACGACGCGCTCGGCGCTGGCGGCGCCGCCGTGGAGGTATGTCGGCACGGCCTGCGGAGAATGCCGCAGGCGGGTTGCCTCCACCGGCAGTACGCACACCTGCTGCTCAACGCGGGGTCATTGCAGGGGGCGCTGAGGGCATTCGAGCAGGCCGCCGCGCTGAACCCCGAGCACTGCGACACCCAGTACTACGCGGGGCTGGCGCTTCGGCAGGCGGGACGGGTGGAGGAGGCGAGGCGGGCGCTGAAGAGAGCGCTGGCGCTGCGCCCGGACGACCCGAAGCTGTACTATGCCCTGGGGCTGTGCTGTAAGGCCGCAGAGATCCAGGAATCGGTTGGTTGGCTACTGCAGGGGCTGGCGGCGGAGCGGCGGCTGGCGAGCGTCGATCACCTGGACGTGGCACAGCCTGCTAGCTAGCGGGCGAGCTTTGTGCGCCAAGGGTGCGTGGGACAAGATGGCCCGCCCGGATACGGCCGCTCTTCACCGCAGCGCCCTAGGGGCGGCCGCCCGAGCGGGTCCTTCTTGTACCCGAATAACCGCGAGGGCTGCAAGGAAACGAGGAGACCCTTGGCAAACTGACGGACCAGGCCGGTGGGAGAGCAGCATGATGAGGCGTGTGGCTTTGCTCTGCGGGTTGCTGGCCGCAGCCTGGACTGGGTCGGCGTCTGCAGCGACTGATTCTCGGTGGCTGCAGGTGAACGCGCAGATCGGGCCAAGGCATGTCCGGAGGGCGCCGACTGGGGAGGCGAAATCACCTCAGACTGCCCGGCCCTTGAGGACCCTGCCCGTTCAGGACCCCGAGGGTCCCTTCGGCTACGCTCAGGGCAGGCCTTCAGGGTCCGAGGGGAATGGGTCCCCAAGGGTCCCAGACGGGCGAGGGATGGTGGAGGGGGAGTCCGGTTGCATTCGAGACTCGTTCTTGCCTGCCTACGGCAAGATCTGCCAGCAGGAGCTTGCGCTCGTCATCCTCTCTGGTCTTGCGTCGGCCTTGGCGCCCACCTTTGCGGGTACGGGAATCATGCCGCCTTGCGGTCAGGTTGGCGCTGAGGCAGGGACGATGGGACTGCTCGCGTGTGGGCTCACGATGGTCGAACGCGTGGCCCGCGGGAGGCGGGTCGCGCTGCAGGTCCCCAGAGATGGAGGCGCGGATGACGGCTCGGGAAGCCTAGCCACCCTGTTTGCGGCTGTAGGCTACAAGCCCAACAGCTTCCTTGCGTTGCCGCCCAGGATCAGGGCCCGCTCTGAGTCGCTGAAGTGGCAGAGCTCGATCTGCTTGAGGGTGATGGCGGGATGCATGCCGGGGGCGTCCGTGCCAAAGAGCACCTTCTCCGGTCCGCAGATCTCGACCGCCATCCCGATCCACTGGTGGAGCAGCACGAAGGCGGTGTCCAGGTAGAGGTTGGGGATCTGCTTCGCCTCCAGCGCGCACAGCTTCATCATCGCCGGCCAGTAGGTGGCGAAGCCGCCGCCGTGGCCCAGGATCATGGGCACCTTGGGGTAGGTTCGGGCGATGTGGGTGAGGGAGTCAATGTACTCCGCCTCCGGGCGGGTGTGCAGCAAGAGGGGCTTCTGGTACTCGCTCATCAACTCGAGGAAGCGCCGAGTCGGAAAGCCGTCGCCCAGCCCGGTGTGGATCTTCACGCCCCGGAAGCCGTAGTCCTCGAAGGAGCGACGGAGCTGCGCGAACGCCCGCTCTTCGTCGTTCAAGTTCACGCGGGCATACCCGATCAGGTTCTCTGGGTGAGCGGCAACCGCCTCGCGGATCTCCTCGATGGCGAACTCGTAGTCCGCGTAGGCGACCGGCATGATGCAGGTCTTGTCAACACCAGCCTCCGCCATCTGCTCCACGAGGAGGTCAACCGATTGGTCAACCTGATAGGTATCGTTCAGCCTCTCCCCCTTGCCGATATGTGCGTGTGTGTCAATGATCATCTCTCTCCTCCGGCCCTCCTCTGTTGCTCCGCCAGCTTCTGGAGTCCTGCCTTCGCTCCGGGCTCGTTGGGGTTCAGCTTTAGCGCCTCGCGAAACGCCCTCTCCGCCTCAGACCGCCGGTTGTCAGCAAGGTAGGCGGCGCCGAGCGCGGTCCAGCCGGTGGCATTGCCAGGAGCGATCTCCAGCGCTCTCTGCAAGTAGCGTATCGCCTCATCTCTTCGGTGCAGTTCTCCGGTCACTCCTGCCAGACACAGAAGTGTAGGCACATCTGATGGAGACAGCGCCAGCGTCTGGTTGAATGCCGAGATGGCGCCTTCCCGATCACCGGACTTCCACCGCGCCAGACCCAGGGTAAACTGAGCGAGGCGCACCTGGGGTGCGAGCTTCGCGCCCAGCTCCGCCTGTCGCCTGGCCTCCTGCATCTCCCCTGACTGGAGCAGGTAGCCAGCCAAAAGGGTGTGCAGGATGCCGTTCGTGGGCTGCAGCTTCGCGGCCCTGCGCAACCAAGTGACGCCGGCTTTCACGTCGCCCATGGTGGCGAGCAGCACCCCCAACTCCCTGGCCGCGCCTGCATCATAGGGAAGCGCCTTCGCCACCGCCTCCAGCTCGCGCCGCGCCTCCTCGCGCTTGCCCCCGGCGAGGAGCTGCAGGCCGTACTCGCGGCGCGCCCGGGGGTCATCGGGTGCGATGGTGAGCGCTTCCTGTACGGCCGCATACGCGCCGCGGATGTCGCCGCGGCCGCTAAGCTCCTGGGCCTTGCCCACTAACTCATCGGCGCGGTCGTAGGCCTCCCACCGCGGGCGTTCCACCAGCACCGCGGCGGAGACCGCGATCGCGGCCAGCGTGGACAGCACCAACGTGCCCATGGAGAGCGCGCGCCTCACGGCGACGGCCCCTGCGAAGGTGGTCGCTTCCCACCTCCGCCGCGGCGCAGGAGGGTGAAGGACCCGGACTCGTCTTGCCATGCCGCCAAGTACTCGTTCGGCATCAAGGTAGAGAGCGCAAACACCTCAGGAGTGACATCGCCGCCAGTAGAGACGACCCTGAGCGCAGCCGGCCTCCCCAATCTCAAGCGGACAGCTTGGGGCAGGCAGTTGGTCATCACCTGTGCGCCGCGGTACTCCCCGGACAGGCCCTGCACGTACAGCACCGCGCTGGGCTGCTCGCGTTCGAGTTGCTGCAGCAAGCCGGTCCCGGCCTCGATCACCTGCTCGGCCTTGGCGTGGGCGACTCGCCAAGGGACCACATACCACGCGGTCAGGGAACCAGCGACAAGGAGAGCGGTCAGGGCCACCGCGCCGCTTCGCCTCCAGGTTGCGCCCCGCCCCGTGCACAGGTCGCCGAACAGCCAGGCGAGCCCTATGGTCGGGAGATAGGCGAATCTGCTGTGCTGCAGATCGGCGGTGGCCGCGGGAAGCGCCCATACGGGCACCGCCATCACCAGCAGAAAGCCGGCCCACAACGCCAGGCGCTTCGTGGGAAGCCAGACTAGGCCCCGCACCCACCAGTGCAGACCGATCACCATCACCAGTGCCATCGCGTAGAGTAGCCATGGGCCGGTCAGTGTCGCAACCAGCATTCTGTTCACGGGGAACAGAAAAGCGGCGAAGTGGCGGAGAGGCGCGGAAGGGAAGACAGTGTTCCACAGGTTCAGGTGCACCCGGTATCCGCCAAGGGATCCCAGCGTCAGGAGCCTCCAGGCCAGATAGCCGACCACTAGCAAGACATACGGCGCCATCACCGCGGCCGTCCGCTGCCAGCGCCTGACTTCGCCTCGCACCATCAGCAGGATGAATACCACGCCTGGCAAGGCCAGCGCCGCCTCCTTGCTCATGAGCGCAAGGGCGAAGGCGACTGATGATCCCGCGAGCGCGGCTGCGCGTCGCCAGGCAGTAGTGGCGCCCGTGAGCGCCACCTCGACGCCGAGAAGAGACAGCAAACAGAAGAACGTGCACAGCAGATCGGCGTTGCAGCAAATCCACACCACCGGCTCGACGTGAAGGGGATGAAGAGCGAACAGCATTCCCGCCAGGAAGCCGGCGTAGGAGCTGCCGATCCATCGTTTCCCCAGCAGGTAGACCAGCACGGCGTTACCGGCGTGCAGCAGCAGGTTCGCGGCGTGATAGCCCATCGGCGCGCCGCCCCACATCTTAGCCCCCGCCCACCAGAGCAGTATTGCGACTGGTCGCAGAAACCCGGGCAAAGCGTTGGCGCTGAGGGCATGGGCCGCGCTGGTGGCGTGGCTGGCCCCGTAGTAGAGGCCGAAGTCGTCTGAGAGGAAGCCGACGTTCAGGCTGTGCAGGTAGGGGAGGATCGCGGCCAGCGCTACCACGGGCCAGGTTAGTAGGGCACGCTTCCAGCGTGCCTCCGATTCCCCACCTGTCTCCTCCGCACGCACAGACTGGCCCAGCAGCGCCCGCCCGGCTCCCGCCGCGACCACAAGACAGAGCAGCAGCACCTGCGCGCTCCACCCCAGCGCGGCCGGCACATAGGTGACGAACCAGAAGGAGGCGACCAGAGCCAGAGTGAGGAGAGTCGCCGCGGCAACCAGCCATCGGTCGGCGCGCTGCTTTCTGAGTGCGGCTTTGGCGGTAGCGTCCCGCCGCGCTTTTGCGCGGGCTCGCGTGGTAGCGCGCTGCATGGTGGGGCTGAGTTCGCCCTATCGCGAGGCCTACCTGCCACTGTAGGGCGAGGACTGCGATGCCCGCCAGCTACGTCTAACCGAGCGATAGCTTTATCTTGGCGAGGCGGCGCCCCAGCGCCTCCGCGTCCTTCAGCGCCCGCTCATCTTTCAGCACATCGCCCGGCTCGTTCGCCACCGCGCACACGTCCGCGTCCGGCTCCAGCACGATCATGCCGTGGTTGGTGGCCGCCCACCAGATGGTCTGCACCGCGAACTCCTGCCGCCCCCACCGCCCCTCGCCGACCACCACCGCGGCCGCGCCCTTGTGGAGCAGTCCACCGGGCACTCGCCATAGCGACCGCGCCCGGTCGAAGATGCACTTCAACTGCGCCGTCATCGTCCCCATGTAGACGGGCGAGCCGAACACAATCACCTCCGCCCACTGCATCAGCGGATACAGCTCCTGCATGTCATCGCCAATAGCGCAGTACTCCGCCTCGCCCCGCACACACGCGTCGCAGGCCGTGCATGGGCCGATGGTCTTCCCCGCCACGGAGAAGATCTTGGTGTCCGCCCCTTCCTCCCGCGCCGCCGCGAGCACGCGCTCTATCAGTATCTCCGTGTTCCCGCCCTTGCGCGGGCTGGCGATGAGGCCGAGGATGCTCTGCATGTCACACGCTCCGATGGCTGGTATGGGCCCTCGGTTCCGCACCAGGGAGCTGGCCTCCTTGCGAGTTCGGACAGACAGCGTTCGCCTGGCAGATGGGCGGCCATGCTATAATGTGTCAGAAGGGGACGCCCATGAGGTGGCTCAGGCTAAGAGCGCTGGCGCTGCAACAGCGTCTACCCGGGATCGTCTACGCGGAGGTGCTGGTTCTTGGCGTCTGGTTGCTGGTGGCGTCACTGATGCCGATGTCGCGGGCCTGGGTGGAGTGGGTGGCCTACATTGCCTGCCCCGCCTTGCTGGGTATCGGACATCTGCTTGCACCGCGAAGGGTACACGGCGGGAGGCCCTACTGGGCGCTCACCTTCGCCTGGCTAGGAGCCGCCTGCCTGGGTGGGCTGGCCCACTGGAAGGCGCTGGATCCTGCAACCCCTTGGCTGAGCCTTGCGCGCTACGGCCTGATCGTGGTTGCGGTTGTCATGGTAGGGGCATCGCTGATGGCAGGACGGCCCTCATGGGTCGCCGAGGAGAACACGCGCATCGCCCGCCCTGCTTGGTTCATCTGTGGTGCGATACTGACTGCGTTGTTCGTGGGAGCAGGCGCGTACGTCGTGGGGTCAACGTCGTTTCCCCTGGCGCTGGCGCCGCAGCAGAAGGGGACGACGGTCCGCCAACTGCTATCCTTCCCGGACAGCGAGACTCCGATCTGGTTCGCTTGGAGTCCCGACTCACGATCGCTTCTTATGCTGACCGGCGAAAGGAACAGGAAGAGCATATGGCTGACTGATGTGCAGAGCGGGCGGAGAACGCTGGTCGCGCGCGGTGCCGGCTTCTCGGACGACCGACCGTGGGCGCCCGATGGCTCGGGCTTCTACTACACTGTTGGCGAGGGGCAGGATGCCGGAGTCTGGTTCTGCAGTGCAGACCCGGAGCGCCGGCGCTTGCTCATGCGCGGGGATGAGTACGGGTTCATCACCTGCTCGCCTGATGGCAGGCACATCGCCTATGGGCATGGGGACGAGGTGTGGGTCGGGAATGTGGACGGCTCCGGGGGGAGGATGGTTGGGAGCAAAGGAGGCTGCGCCAAGTGGTCGCCGGATGGCAGGCATCTTCTGTTCTTCGCGCGCGAAGGTGAGAAACGCGGTGCGCGGCAGGTCCTCTGGGTGGCCTCACTTGACGGGGAGGTGCGGCGGATTCCGGCCGCTGGGTCCGCTTTCGACACCCCCGAGTGGCTCAACTCCGGCGAGATCGCTACCCTTGTGGATACCCCCAAGGGCGGATGGTCGGGGGGCGGGTGGCGCAGCACGGCAGTAGTGGAGATCTGGGATGTGAGCGGGACCCGCGTGGCACGGCGCACATTCGACACGCCAGCACCTGGCATCATGGGCATCGGGGTCGCGTCCTCGCCGGACGGGCGGCGGATTGCCATGGACCTGGAAGCCGTTTTCCCAACAGCCTTCGCCCCTCCGCGCATCTTCATCCTTGATGCGAAGAGTGGCGGTCTGTCTGCTGTCCCTGTCCCTGGTCCGCCCTTCGGCCTGAAGTGGTCCCCCAATGGCGAGATGCTGGCGCTCGACGCAACCGCCTGGCGCCTGCAGCCCGAGGATTCGGAGAGCCGCTTCGGGCTTTACCTCGTCTCCGGCCTGTGAGTACCGACCCCAGCTACCGAACCGGAGCTGGCACCGACGTGGCCGCCGGCGGCGGCGCGTTGGTCCGCACCACATCCCCGCGCTCCGGCTGGCTGCCCTCGACCATCTTGCCGATGGAGAGCTTGTCCTGGACCTCGGTGATCTTGAGTGTGCCCAGCGCGGTCTCGCGGTAGCCGAGCGTCTGGCCGGTATCGGGATCAACCAGCGCCTTGCCGCGGTGGAAGACGGAGAAAATGTCGCCGACCTTCAGGTTCATGTTGGAGCCGCCGGTGATGATGACCTCATTACCCTCGACCTCCATCACCCGGCTCTGCCAGGGAAGCTGGTCCATGCGCTGGCAGATGAAATCAATGGCATCGGTGAGGGCGGCCTTGGTGGCCTGGCCCATGGGGGTGGTGTCCTCCTTGCCTCCGGCGAGGACTACGCCGCCGATGGAGGCGCCGGCGAGGACGCCGCTGCTGCGAGCGCGGCCGTCGGCGCGAACGGAATCAACCACCTCCCCGGTGGCGGCGTCCACGATGCGCACGTCCATCGCCACGAACGCCTCCTGCTTGCTGCCGCCGAGAGCAATGCCGCGTACCACGATCCCACCGCCGGAGCGGGACTTCTTCTCCGTATACTCGGTGATCGCCGCCTTGACCAACCACTCCGCGCCGATCACCCGGCCCTTCGCCGCCGCGGTCTCCGGGTTGACGCGGCCGGTGGCGCCCAGGTCCTGCTCGCCCAGCACTTCATCGAGCGCCTTGCGCTCCAGGACAATGAAGCGCCCGGTGTTGATGAGGGCGGTAGTGAGCTGCTCGGTCATGGCGGTGCCCACCTCGCCGGGGTTGCGGTCCGACTGCCAGGTGCTGGTGACCGTGGTAGTCTCGTCCCCGGATCTGATGGTGGTGGCGGCGCTGGCGCCGCCGACGGTGATCGGCAGGACGCCGATCCGCTTCTTCAGCCCCGTGTAAGGCGGCGGCTTGGGCGGGGCCTGTTTCTGGTCCGCAGCGAGTGCCGCGGTGAAGCAAAGCGTGAAAGCGAGCAGCAGGAATGTGGCGTTGACTCTTCTCATGTTGATCTACTCCCTGTGGCGGAATCAGCCGCGGCCCGCTATAGTAGGGGCGCATGGCGATGCGCCCCTGCGTCGGACATCTCGGCCGTGTGACACTTGATTATAGACTGCCATATCCGGGAAGGCTACCCCCAACCACACACAAACATGCCCCGCAGCCTGCGTGAGACCATTCAGCGAGGGCTCGCCAACGAAACCGGCGTGATCCGCAAGGATCACGGCGGGAAGCTGCGCGTGTGTCTCGTTTACCCTAACACCTACTCCGTCGGGATGTCCAGCCTGGGGTTCCAGACCATCTACCATCTGTTCAACTCACATCCCAATGTCGTCTGCGAGAGAGGGTTTGCGCCGGACCGGGAGGAGCCGGGGGAACGCGCGCCTGGGGCGGATTTGAAATCTTCCCCACAGATTGTTTCCTATGAGTCGCAGATGCCGCTGCAGCAGTTCGATGTGATAGCCTTCTCCATTTCCTATGAGCTTGACTACGTGAACGTTGCCCGGGTGCTGCGGCTTGCCCGCATCCCTGTGTTCGCGGCGGATCGGGAGGAGCAGCACCCATTGGTGATCGCCGGCGGGGCGGCGGTGACGATCAACCCGGAACCGCTGGCCGATCTGGTGGACCTGTTCGTGATCGGGGAGGCGGAGGAGGTGGCGGGGGAGTTGGTGGGGGCGGTGGCAGGGAGAGCAAGAGACGAGTGGGTCGTGGCGGCGGGAGAGGTGGAGGGAGTGCATGTTCCTGAGTTGCGGCGGGCATGCCCCTCGACTGCGCTCGGGGACATACCTGCCCTACAGGGAAGGCGATACGTTCGAGATCTAGATGCGTGGCCCACATGCTCGCGCTTGCTGACGAGGGAGACGGAGTTCGGAGAGCTGTTCCTGGTGGAGGTGTCGCGGGGCTGCGGTCGAGGGTGCAGGTTCTGCGTGACGCCGGTGTGCTACCGGCCGCTGCGGTGGCGGTCGGCGGGGAAGGTGTTGCAGGCGGCACGGGAGGGCCTGGCTTACCGTGATGCCATAGGCTTGATCGGCGCGGCGGTTTCTGACCATCCGGAGGTGGACGAGATCGCCAGGGGCGTGCTGGGCATGGGAGCGCGTCTCTCGGTCTCCTCGCTGCGCGCGGATTCGGTGTCACCGGTTCTGCTCGACTCTCTGGCGCGGAGCGGGGCGAAGAACATCACCATCGCCCCCGAAGCTGGGACCGAGCGCCTGCGCCGGGCCATCGGCAAGCCGATCTCCGAGGATCAGATCGTGGACACGCTCTCCCGCGCCGCCAGCGCCGGGATCAAAGAGGCGAAGCTGTACTTCATGGTAGGGTTGCCAGGCGAGACCGAGGAGGATGTGCAAGCGATACCGGCTCTGGTGCGGTGGTGTCTCAAGCAGTGCGGGCTTCGCCGCATCACCGTGGCTGCGGGCGCGTTTGTGCCGAAACCGGGGACGCTCTTCGCGCAGGAGGTAATGCCGCCCGTCAGGGAGCTGTCCCGCAGGCTGCGCGCGATCAGGTATGAGCTACGCTCCGAGCGAAGAGTGCGACTGGCGCTGGAGAGCCCCAACTGGTCGCACATCGAGGGAGTGCTCAGCCGTGGTGACCGCCGCCTGGGCCAGGCGATCGTGGCGGCAGAGGCGGGGGGCGGCAATCTGGCGGCGTGGAGGAAGGCGCTGAGCGAGGCTGGGATGGTTCCGTAGGAATCCACGTCTGGGTGGCGCGGGCAAGGCCGGGGGACAGTGACGATGGCGCCGGTGACGAGCTGAGCGGCTCAGGCAATCCAGATGAAGTAGAGTCCCATCCCCAGCAACACCATCCCGGCCGCCTTCTCGACCCAGTGAGTGAGCCGCTGCATCGCCGGGAGCGCTTCCACGATGCCGGTGAACGTCCCGGCCGCTATGATCGGAACTCCGCGCCCCAGCGCGTAGGCGAACAGCAGCGCTGCCGCATACGCCAGGTCGCCCTTCTCCAGGGCGATGCTGAGGATCACTGCCAGCACCGGCGTGGCGCACTGCGATCCGGCCAGACCGACCACCAGGCCGAGCAGCAACGCCCCAATGAAGCCGGTGTGCTTCACGCTCTTGGGCCGCAGCCGGGCGAGGAGATCGAGGTTGAGCTTCAGCACTCCGAGCAGGCTGAGGCCGATCACGAAGCAGACTAGCGCCACCAGCCAGCGGAGGGCCTTGCTCTCCGGCCCGAATAGCCCCCCCACCGTGGCCGCAACCACCCCCAGCAGCACAAACGTGATCGAAGTGCCCAACGTAAAGAAGAGGGACAGCCGGAAGCCGCGGGAACGGCTCACGTCTTCCCGTCCGCTGACATAGGCAACGATCACCGGGACCATGGACAGGTTGCATGGTCCGATGCTGGTGACCACTCCGCCGAGGAAGGACATCACGAACGCCAACGGCGTGAGGCCGCCGATGATCTGGCGCAGAGAACCGGCGAGTGCCTCGCCCACTACTTCCCACCCAGCTTCATCAGCTCGGCGGCGATCTCCTCCGGCGGCAGGAAGCCGAGGTGTCGGCCCACCTCTTCACCTTTGGGGTTGAAGAACACCTGAGTGGGCATGGCGCGGATCTGGTAGTACCGGCCGAGGGCGGCGTATTCGTCCAGGTCAACGGAGACGATGTTAGCTTTGCCCGCGTACGTGACAGCGGCATGCTCCAGTATCGGCGCCATCTTCTTACACACCTCGCACGTCCCCAACCCAAACTCGGCCATGGTCGGCCGGCCGCTCTTGAGGGCATCGGCGAGGTGGGAGCCGGATAGGACCTGGCGACCCACAGTCCCTTCAGATGGAGAGCGCTCGCTCACTTGCTTGACGACTACCACCCCGGCGACAGCAGCAATCAGCAGCGCGCCAATCAGCAGGTGCAATGGCTTCATCTGGTCTCACTGCTCGGCGTCAGCCAGGCCTTGATCTCGTCCATGGTCGGAATGCGCCCCGCCACCTTGACGTCGCCGTCTATGGCAAGCGCGGGGGTGAACATCACCCCAAACCTGGCGATCTCGGCCGGCTTGTCAACCTTCACGATCTCGATCTGCACTCCGGCGGCCTCCGCCGCCTCTCTCGCGTTGGCTGCCGTCTGCTGACACTTCGGGCAGCCAGTGCCGAGGACTTGCACTTTCTTCATCTCTTCACTCTCCCTATGAGACGAGCGCTCCAAACAGCATCCCGCTCGCGGTGGCGAGGGCGACGACCAGCAGGACATAGACGAGGGTCTTGCGCAGGCCCATGATACCGCCGATGACCAGGATGCTGGGCAGGCTCAGCGACGGGCCGGCGAGCAGAAGCGCCAGCGCCGGCCCCTTGCCCATACCTGCGCCCAGGAGCCCCTGAAGAATCGGCACTTCCGTGAGCGTAGCGAAGTACATCAGCGCGCCAGAGACGGCTGCGAACAGGTTCGCCCACAGCGAGTTGCCGCCGACCAGCCGCGCCACCCACTGCTCAGGAATCAAGGCAGCGTGCCCCGGTCGGCCCAGCAGGAACCCGGCCACCAGCACCCCGCCGAACAGCAGCGGGATGATCTGCCAAGCGAAGGCCCAGGTGGAAGAAGTCCACTCCTTCAGCTCGGGCCGGCGGAACCAGCCCAGCAGCATGAAGGCGAGGATGGCGAGCAGCACCAGCGTGATCCACCACTTCAACTGGTAGATGCTCGCCCACAGGCTGGGGTTGGCCACGGGCCTCCCCCAGTTGGCGAACACGAGGATGCCTACCATGGTGGCGAAGTAGGCCACGGTCTGCCAGAGAGGGCGCGCCGACTCGTCTTCGGGAACGTCGAAACCGGCCGCTTCGGCGGCTTTGGCGCGCTCTTCACGCAGGAAGAGGAGGTGCATGCCGATGCCGATGAGGAAGGCAAAGAGAATGGCGCCGACGGCGCGAGCGAGGCCGAGCTCGAAGCCGAGGACGCGGGCGGTGAGGATGATCGCCAGCACGTTGATGGCTGGTCCTGAGTAGAGGAAGGCGGTTGCCGGCCCGATCCCGGCGCCGCGGGTGTAGATGCCAGCGAAGAGCGGCAGCACCGTGCAGGAGCAGACCGCGAGGATGGTGCCCGATACGGACGCCACCGAATAGGACAGCGCCTTGTTTGCGGTCGGCCCGAAGTACCTCATCACAGAGGCCTTGCTGACGAAGACGGAGATGGCGCCGGCGATGAAGAGGGCGGGAACGAGACACAGCAGCACGTGCTGGCGAGCATACTCGTGGAGCATGGCGAAGGCCTCCACAAGGGCGCCCTGCCAGCGGGCGTTGCCGATGGGCAGTAAGTAGGCCGCCAGGAACGCGCAGAGCAGCAACACGAATTGCTTCAGCCGCGTGTGCATCAATGCTCCTGCTAATCCAGCATCATGGTCGGCTTGCGAATCCCGACTCTTCTGCAGACGTCCATCGTGCCCGCCTATGGCGTGGCGAGAGTCACGACCACATCCTTTGGCAAGGCGACACGTGCCGCGACCTGTAAGCACTTGAATATGCCGACGGGCACCGCGCAGCCAGCGCAGCACCCCGACAAGGCCGCTCGCACGGCCGTCATCACCACCCCCTCGAAGCCCGCGCCCATCTCGGCGTAGCCGTCTATCTCCTTGCCCTTCAGCGTCTCAGCTAGCTCTGCGATCTTCTGGCAATCGGTCTCGAGTTCGAGTCGCACCATCTGGTCATCGGGGGAATCGGCTGTAACCGCGGTGGTGAAGCCGCAGACACCAGCCTGCACGCGTGCAACGCACTTCATGATATCTCTCCCGAAGCCGGCTTCGTCGCCGTCACGTGAATGCTCGTCACCACACCCCTCAGTTTCCACTCGTCGAGCCCATTGCCACAGCAGTCACCGGACGGCAACGCCGCGGCATCAGCTTCGGAGATAACCGCAACCTGTCGCAGCCCTGCTGCCGCCATCTCTGCCAGGTACTCCTGGCGGCTGATCGCCCCGGAAACACAGGAGCAGTAGCCATCTTCATCCCCTTGCAGGGCCTCGGGCAGAGGGCCATCCAGCACGATGTCGGAAATGGCCACCCGGCCGCCAGGCTTGAGCACGCGGACGATCTCTCGAAAGGCCTTGGGCTTGTCGGGCACCAGGCTCAGAACGCAGTTGCTGATCACCAGGTCTGCCGAGGCGTCCTCAAGCGGCAGGCGTTCGATGTCACCGAGGCGGAACTCCACGTTGGTGTACCCTCCTGTCGCCGCGTTCCTCCGCGCGGCCTCGACCATCTCGGGAGTCAGGTCTACCCCGATCACGCGTCCAGTCGGCCCAACACGGGCCGCGGCGAGAAACACGTCGAAGCCGGCCCCGGAGCCGAGGTCGAGGACAGTCTCACCCGTGGCGATGCTCGTCAGTGCGAGGGGATTGCCGCAGCCGAGCCCGAGGTCTGCCCCGGCGGGGGCCGCGGCCAGGTCTTCCTGCGTGTATCCGATCCGCTCGGCTGCTGCCGTGGCGCCCTCGCAGCATGTGGCCTCGCAGCAGCACCCCTTCTGCGCCTGCGAGGCGATCGCGCCGTAGCGCTCTTTCACCCATTCCTTCGGTTGCGACACAGTGCCTCTCCCTTCGCTCTATCTCTCGGCCGACCTCGCGGGGTCGTAGTCCGAACGCTCGCGCCTCAGCTCCCGCGCCCACTTGCGGACCTGCTCGAGCGCCGACCGAAGCCGCTCCGGATCTCCCGTCTCCCCGGAGAGCATGTACCCCAACATGAGCACATTTGCCTGCACTCCTGGCGGACACCATTCCTCCTTGGGGTCGAACCGGTGCATCCCGGGCGGGGGGAGGTCAGACTTGCGGTAGCGACACCACTGCTTCGTCTCCAAGCCTAACCCCACGCACACGTCGTAACAGGGGCACTGGACGATCTCGTCGTTCATGGTAACGCTCCTTCTGCGGCAGCACTCTCGGGCGTGAAGTACCTCCGCTGGAAGTGGAGTGACAGGTTCACCAAGCTGATGAGCACCGGCACCTCGACCAGCGGGCCGATGACAGTGGCGAAGGCCTGACTCGAGTGGATGCCAAAGACCGCTACCGCCACCGCGATGGCCAGTTCGAAGTCGTTGCTGGCGGCAGTGAAGGCCAGCGTCGCGGTCTGGGGGTAGCCCGCGCCCACGCGCTTGGCCAGGAAGAACGTCATCAGCCACATGCTGGCGAAGTAGATGAGCAGCGGAATCGCTATCCGCACCACATCGAGCGGAAGCCGGACGATGTATTCGCCCTTGAGTGAGAACATCACGACGATGGTGAAAAGCAGCGCCACCAGCGTGATAGGGCTGATCCGGGGGATGAAACGGGCTTCGTACCAGGCCCTGCCCTTCGCTCTGAGTAGACTGAATCGCGTGATCAGCCCGCCCAGGAAGGGAATGCCCAGGTAGATGAAGACGCTGCGGGCGATCTCGGCCATTGATACCTTGACCACCGATCCGCTCAGCCCAAAGAGAGGCGGCAGGATCGTGATGAAGAGGTAGGCGTACACGGGGTAGGTGAGCACCTGGAAGAGAGCGTTGAAGGCGACCAAGCCAGCGACGTAGTCGGTGTCGCCCTTCGCGAGGTCGTTCCAGACCAAGACCATAGCAATGCAGCGAGCCAGCCCTACCAGAATCACGCCCACCATATAGCCGGGCATGTCGCGGAGCAACAGGATCGCCAACGCAAACATCACAATCGGCCCGATGATCCAGTTCATGACTAGCGCCAGCGCCAGCACGCGTCGGTTGGCGAAGACGCGGCCCAACTCTTCGTATCGGACCTTTGCCAGTGGTGGGTACATCATGAGAATCAGCCCGACTGCGATCGGGATCGAGGTGGTCCCCACCTGCATGCGTGTGATCAGCCCAACGATCTGCGGCGCGGCGTACCCCAGAAGTACGCCAAAGGCCATCCCGAGGAAGATCCACAACGTCAAGTAGCGATCCAGGAACGAGAGTCGAACTGTTCGGGAGTCAGTCACGGGATGGCCTTCATCGCCGAATCACATGGAGCCATGTGCAGAAGTGCATGCGAGACTCGCGCGAAATCGCTCAGGGACACTGTATCATCCCGCCCTCTTCCCGCGGCCTGAGGCTTTGCCCCAGGCGGCGGCGGTCCCGGCGAGCGGCCGGGTCCCTTCCCGCGCGAGCGCAGACCGCTGCGATCACGGCACGCTCCTCCTGTGACAGCTTGGGGTCAAAGGCATAGTGCATCCACTTGCCCTGCCGCCAGTCGGTCACGGCTCCGGCCGCCTTCAACACGCCGAGATGCCGCGACACGCTGTACTGGGGCACGCCCAGCGCGTCCACCAACTCGCAGACGCAGAGCTCATCCCGTCCGTTAAGGAGCAGCACGATGCGCAGTCTTGTCGGGTCTGCCAGCGCACGCAGCATACGCGCGAGATCGGCCATCCTTCATATGCTCCTATGCGCATATGATACCCCTTCGCCCCGGGCTTGTCAACCTGCCGGCGGCGAGCTTGGGCGCGGGGACCGGCGCCCCCCGTCGGCGGACGGGGAGGCCTGTGCGTGAGAGGAAGTCCCCTGGGCTGGAGAAGCGCTCTCCTCGCAACGCCGTGAGGTATCTTCGGAGGCTGAAAAATCCACGCCTCGATAAGCTCGGAGGGGAAGGGATAGCCCGCGGGTCGGTGAACTCAACCACGATTCAGGCGAATTGACGACGGTCTTACGGGCGTGATAGGATAGTGCGCCCGGGATTTGGCATGCTCACTTGCCGTTGGGCGGCGAGAACTCAGTTCGTGCGCCGGAAAGGGCGCGGTGGTCCCAACGAGGCTGCGGTCCAGCAGGTCCGCAGCTCGGGTCCGCCGCGAGGTAGGCGCACGTGACGTGGGGAGAGCAGGAGGCTGATTGACATGGGAGCTCGACTCCGGGGGAGGATGGGGCGTAACGCGATCGCCGTTGTCTGCGCACTGCTGCTGTTCGCCATGCTCGGGGTCCCCTCCCTGGGCGCGCTGGGGAAGAAGGAGCCGGACAAGGCGCAGACCGAGTGGTGGGGGAAGCTCTCCAACGCAGTGAAGCAGTCGGAGCTGGAGCGCCACGTGAATGCGCTCAGCATGTACCAGCCCAGACTGGGAGGCTACCCCGGCGCGGCGGAGGCGGCCGGGTACATTGCTGACGAGCTCGAGCACCTGGGCTTCCAGGACATTCGCAAGCGGAACCCCGATCCCGAGTTGCCCGATCTGCCCTACCGCGAGGCATTCTGGGTAACGGTGCCCTGGGTGGATGGTAGGTCCACCATCGAGATGCTGGGTGGGGACACCTACGAGATCTATCCGCTCTGGCCGAACCTGGTCCGCACCTCCCAGTTGCCCGAGGAGGGCCAGGAGTACGAGCTGGTCTACGGCGGGGATGGCAAGCTGGCCGCCTTCAACGGGAAGAACATCGCCGGCACGGCCGTGCTGATGGACTTCAACTGCAACGGCTCCGACTGGCTGAACGCGCCCCGCCTGGGGGCGCAGGCCTTGATCTTCGTCGAGCCGGACAGCACCACCCGAGGGGAGGCCGAGGCGAAGTTCCTGCGCATTCCCATCAACATCCCCAGGTTCTGGATCTCGCGCAGCTCCGCCTACAAGCTGATGGCGAGGCTGAAGGCGCAGCCCGATGTGCGGGTGCGGATCAGGTGTCGCATGGACTGGCAGCGGGTCCCGGCCTACAACGTGGTGGCGGAGCTTCGCGGCACCGATCCCAAGCTCAAAGAGCAGACCATCTACCTAGCCTCCTACTATGACTCCATGTCCATCGTCCCCGAGCTCTCCCCGGGCGCGGAGAGCACCTGTGGCGCGGCCAGCCTGTTGGAGATATGCCGGATCCTGGCAGCGAAAGAGAACCGGCCCAAGCGGACCGTGAGGGTGATCTTCAACGGCGCCCACTTCCTCGGGCTGTCCGGGATGCGGAACTGGGTCGCCAACCATCTGGACCAGCTTATCGAGGGTGAGCAAGCGGAGGTGGACGCCAAGTTCCTCGGGCTCATCCCGTACCGGAAGACGGTGAGGAGGAAGCTGGCGATCAACCTGTTCCTGGCCTTCGATCTCTCCAGCCAGAGCAAGCGGGTGGGCGTGTTCTACAAGGGGATGTACTACGATCAGCGCGAGGACATGGACATCAGCCGCAAGTTCTCCGACTTCGCGCGCACCCTGCGGGAGAACGCCGCGCTGATGGCGGACTGGGAGACCACCGCCGGGTTCGGGGATGCGGAGGCGCAGTTTGCGGATGGCGTCAACCCGATCTACGGCAAGCCGTGGCGGACTTTCATCTTCGGCAAGATAGCCCTCGACAACGAGCCCATCACCCTGGGCGGGGGACGCGGCGCCGCCTTCGTCACCACGGACGACGGCAGGTATCTCGTGGACACGCCGTTCGACACTGTGGAGAACGTCAACTTCCAGAACCTCCTTACCCAAACGCAGTTCCTCGCGGCCTCCTTGTGGGACGTCGTCACCGACCCCAAGATACCGCTGGACAAGAACCCCAGCTTCGCGCGGATGAACCCGTCGGGCGGGTTCGCCGAGTTGGCGGTGCGGGCGCTCGCCTTCAACCCGAGACGCAGCATCGTTGCGGATGAAGTGGTGCCTGGCACGATGGTGGTGGCGCGGATGTCCGACTCCACGCTGATGGGCACGCGCGGCGACCAGGTGGAGATTGTGGACGATCAGGGGCGGGTGCATTTCTGGGGCTACCCGACGATCAACGCCTATGGATGGCGGAAGCCAAGCTATATCGAGGCGTATTGCACCGACCAGAGCACAGGCGACATCAACTACGCCCCGGACTGGGGCCCGATGAGCAACCGGCACCACCCGGCCGATCCCACTCAGTTCTTCATCACCGCGGGCAAGAAAGAGTTCACTCTGGTCATCTTCAAGTGCGTCCCCATCGCCCTATACGATCTCGTTGACCCGCAGAGCCTGACCACGCTCCGCTACATCAAGGTGTACGACGGCCTCATGGACGCGGAGCCCCGCGCCTACGGGCTTACGGTGCCGCATCCGGAGCCGTGGCGCGGTCACGTGGAAGACGTGGCCCTGGTGTTCGCCGAGCAGGGGATGCGCGTGAAGGTGATGATGGGCCTGGGGGGCGGCTCCATCAGAATGCTGTTGCTCGACGCAGCCACTATCGACGCGGAGCACGAGAGCGGCCTGGGATACAAGGCCGACAAGCCCTTCGCGCTGGCGCACACACCCCTGCACGTGACGGAGGATATGTGGAAGCTGGACGAGCTGCGCATGCAGAAGCTGGCCGGCTTCCGCATCGTCAACCAGGTGCTGGTTAACCTCCACGAGCACGCCGGGCAGTTGCTGAAGGAGGCTCAGGCGGCGCTGGACCGGAAGGACTACCAGCTCGCGGACTGGAAGGCGCGCGCCGCCTGGGGGTACGAGGCGAGGGCCTATCCGGCGGTGCTGTCCACCATGAACGATGTGGTGAAGGGCGTGCTCTTCTACCTGGCGCTGATGCTGCCCTTCGCTTTCTTTGTGGAGCGCCTGGTGTTTGCCTTCCCGAATCTGCGGATGCAGATCCTGGGGTTCGTGGGCATTTTCGGGGCGATCTGTCTGGTGTTCAGCTTCATCCACCCCGCCTTCGAGATCACTAAGAACCCGTGGATCGTGCCGCTGGCCTTCATCATGGTGGCGCTGAGCGTGCTGGTGATCGCTCTGGTAACCATGAAGTTTGAGACCCAGTTGAAGGCGCTGCAGATGAAGATGTCCGGCGTGCACAAAGCCGATATCGGCCGCATGGGAGTGGCCGGCGCCGCCTTCACCCTGGGCATCAGCAACATGAGGAAGCGTCGCGCGCGCACGGTCTTCACCTGCGTGACCCTGATCCTGCTGACGTTCACCGTGCTGTCTTTCACCTCGGTGAAGACGGCCACCCGGTACAACCATCGGAAGGCGAAGGGGAAGCCCACGTACCAGGGACTGCTTATCCGGAACGCCATGTGGGAGCCCCTGGAGGAATCCGCCTACCGCGTGCTCAAGGACGAGTTCGGCCGGGAGCGGGCGGTGGCCCCACGCGCTTGGTTCTTCACCTCCAAGACGGAGGAGCAGTCCTTCATCCAGGTGAGCACCTCCGCCAGCGACGCCACCTATGACGCGCGGGCGGTGACGGGTCTCAGCCCGGCGGAAGCGCAGGTGACCGGGCTCGACCGCGCCTTGATCGCGGGCCGCTGGTTTCGGCCGGATGATGTCCACGCGGCGATCATCCCCACCCGCATGGCGGAGGCCTTCCATGTGGGGGCGGACGACGTCGGCAAGGTGAAGATCTTCCTGGGCGGCGTGCCCTATGACCTGATCGGGATCATCAGCGGAAGCCGCGCCAAGGGCACTCTTGATCTGGATCAGGAGCCGCTTACCCCGGTGGACTGGATCCAGATGCAGAGAATGGCTCGTCAGGGCGGCGGCCAGCAGACCCAGCAGGGCCAGAAGTCCGGGTTCCAGGAGTACCTGCACCTCTCTCCGGATCAGGTGATCTTCGTCCCCTTCGGGACGGCGGTGAACCTGGGCGCGGAGGTGGAGTCGGTGGCGATCAGCTTCGCCGCCCCAGGGGCGGCGAAGAAGACTCCCGCCCAGGTGCAGGCGGCCGCGGCAGAGGTGCGGAAGGCGGCGGAAGAGGTGACGACGACCCTAACCGACCTGATGCCTCGGCTCGGGTTCAACCTCTACGCGGGCACCGAGAACGAGATTCGCAAGTGGAGCGCCATCGGCCGCACCTCTATTACCGGCATGGGGGACCTGCTGATCCCCATCCTGATCGCCGCTCTCATCGTGCTCAACACCATGCTTGGCGCGGTGTACGAACGGGTGAAGGAGATCCACATCTTCAGCTCCATCGGCCTGGCGCCCGGCCACATCGCCACTTTGTTCATGGCGGAGTCCTTCGTCTACGCCATCCTCGGCGCCATCTTCGGCTATCTGATCGGCCAGGGGATGGCGAAGATGATCGTGGTATTCCACTGGCTGCCCGGGCTGGTGCTGAACTACTCCTCCGTGTCCGCGGTGGCCTCCACCACGGTGGTGATCGCGGTGGTGCTGTTGTCCACCATCTACCCGGCGCGGAAGGCCTCCGAAGTGGCGACGCCGGCGATCGAGCGCCGGTGGCACGTGCCCGATCCGGTGGGCGACCTGTGGGACATTCCACTGCCCTTCGCGGTGACTGGCGAGCAGGCCACCGCGCTGGCGGCGTTCATGGTGGAGTGGTTCCAGGCCTATGAGGAGTACTCGGTGGGCGATTTCGTGACCCAGGATGTGGGCTACCGGGAGGAGCCCGCGCAGTACGGCACGACCTACGTGGTGTACACCATGGCCTGGGTGGCGCCGTTCGATCTCGGGGTGAGCCAGCGGGTGGAGCTGCGGATCATCCCCACCGACATGGAGGACGTGTTCGAGATCATGCTCCACCTGGAGCGGGTGAGCGGGGACGTGTCCTCCTGGCGGCGAGTGAACAGCCGCTTCCTGGGCACGCTGCGGAAGCAGTTCCTGATCTGGCGTACCCTCCGCGCGGAAGAACGCGATCGCTATCTGGGGTTCTCGGCCGCCCAGCAGGCGGCCGGACAATAACGACGGGACCGCGGACTGAAACCCTTGGCCAGAAAGTAGGTGACCGGGTTGGCGGAGCAGGAAGATAAGGCAGAGGGGCAGGAGCAAGCTCCTGCGCCACGGGACGAGGACGTGGGCCAGTGGTACCTGGAGCGCCGGGAGGACCTGGAGCCGAAGGAGTTCCGGGAGGGGTTCACGCTGAAGACGGTGCTGGGCGCCCTGTTTGTGGGCGTGGTGATGATGCCCGGGTCCATCTACCTGGGGCTGATGGTGGGGCAGAACCTTGGCCCGGCCGGGCAGTGGACCACCATCATCCTGTTCACGGAGGTGGCGCGCCGGTCCTTCACCGTGCTCACCCGCCAGGAAATCTACATGATCTACTACATGGCGGGGAGCCTGACGTATATGGCGGGGGGGCTGGCGCTGGCGGGGGGAGCGTTTGCGTGGCTGATCTGGGCGCAGTATCTGGTGAACTCGCCGGCGGCGCGGAACTTTGAGATTGCGGACAAGATACCGACCTGGTATGCGCCGCACATCGGGTCTTCAGCATATGTTCAGAGGACGTTCCTCCACCACGACTGGACGGTGCCGATTCTGCTGCTGCTGGCGGGGAACATTCTGAACCGGATGCAGTGGATCGGGCTGGGGTACTTCCTGTTCCGGACGACATCGGATGTGGAGCGGCTGCCGTTCCCCATGGCGCCGATCGCGGCGCAGGGGGCGACGGCCCTGGCGGAGGTGTCGGAGGAGAAGGAGTCCTGGCGGTGGCAGGTGTTCTCGGTAGCCACCATGATCGGGCTGGTGTATGGGTTCTTCTATGTAGCGATTCCGGTGATCACCAGTGGATTCCTGGCGGACCCGCTGAAGCTGATCCCGATCCCGTTCATTGACCTGGTGCCGAACGCGGAGGATGCGCTGCCCACCGCCCGGATCGGAATCGGGACGGAGCTGGGGCTGATCTTCTGGGGGTTCGTGGTGCCGTTCCCGATTGTGGTGGGGCAGTTCATCTCCTCCATATTCAGCAACTTCATCTTCTCGCCGACGCTCTATCACCTGCATCCCGAGATGTTCCATACCTGGTCGCGGGGGATGAGCCTCATCCAGAGCCAGATCGCGCTGGACTTCGACCTGTTCATGAGCGTGGGCATCGGGATCTCGCTGGCGATCGCTTTGATCGGAATCTACACGGTGATGGGGGCGCTGCTGAAGGCGAGGGTGAGGAGGGCGAGGGGGGAACAGGCACGGAGCTTTGGGGAGGTGCCCGCGGAGAGAGGGGACTTCCCGATCTGGGCGGCGCTCGGGGCCTGGGGGCTGTCCACGGTGTGCGCGGTGCTGTTGGCGCACGCGCTGGTGCCCAGGTTCGACGTCAAGTTCCTGCTCATCTTTGCCTTCCTGTTCAGCCCGCTGGTCTCGTACATCTCGGCGCGGCTGATCGGGCTGACGGGCAGAGGCATCTCGATCCCCTATGTGCTGGAGGCGACCTTCATCCTCAGCGGCTACAAGGGAGTGGACATCTGGTTCGCGCCGATACCGTTCTACGACCATGGATGGGCGGCACAGAGCTTCCGGGAGGTGGAGCTGACGGGGACGAGGATGAGGACGGTGGTGAAGGCGGAGGCCTTCCTGCTGGTGCTGATGCTGGCGTGCAGCTTCGTCTACTGGTCGTTCTACTGGCGATCGAGCCAGATTCCGTCGTCGCAGTATCCGTATGCGCAGACGTACTGGCCGCTGTCGGCCTTCTACCGGTCCCTGTGGGCGAGCGCCACCCTGCAGACGGGAGGCGACCAGCCCACGTTCCTGATCAAGGCGATCAAGTTCCCGATCGCGGGATACGCGGGGGCCGGGGGGCTGGCCGCGTATCTGTTGCTGAGCCTGTTCCGGGTGCCCACGCTGTGGTTCTACGGGCTGGTGGGCGGGTTCGTGCTGAACACGGTGGACGTGATCCCCATGTTCATTGGCGCGATGCTGGGGCGGTACTACTTCGCCCGGCGGTTCGGGGCGCACCGGTGGATGCAGTACGCGCCGGTGCTGGCGGCTGGGTATTCGTGCGGCGTGGGTCTCATCGGGATGGTGTCCATTGGGCTGACCATCATCTTCAAGGCGGTGAGGTCGCTGCCCTTCTAGGACGCCGAGGGGCCGTTCTAGCCTGTAAGGGCGGGCGTTTCTACGCCCGCCGTGGCTGCCATGGGAATGGCAGCCCTATAGACCGGACGCAGGATGGAGGGCCGTTGAGCGCGCAGGAAAGGACGCTGATCGGATGGCACGGAGTCTCCGTGTGGACGCCGGCGGACTGGATGCTGGCAGCGGTGGGCGGAGATGAGAGGAGTGGCTACCTGCGGGTGGACGACCAGCGGATGCCGCGGCTGCAGGTGAAATGGTCGCCAGGCCCCATCAACCTGGAGCGGAAGCGGGAGGACTACGCGAAGCGATTGGCCTTTCGCAAGCGAACCCTGCCCGGGCGGGGAAGGCCGACCGGGCTGGAAGTGGATACGAAGGCAAGGATCCTCAGCCAGCGGGCGAAGCCCAAGAAGGAGCTGGCCGGCTTTGCCTGGCGCGGACGGTTCTGCGGGATGGGAGTGCTGTGGAACTGCCAGGTGTGCAAGCGGGCGGTGATCGCGCAGGTGAGTTGGCTTCCAGAGGAGGAGCTGCACGAGACGGCACGAGAGGTGCTCGGCTCCCTCGAGGACCACGGCACCGAAGGCTGGCGCTGGTGGGGGCTGGATGGGTTGAGCTTCCTGGCGCCCGACGGGTATCTGGTGCAGAGACAGCGGAGGCTGAGCCGCCATCTGGAGATCCGCTTGGGCAGGAGGCGGCGGTGGGTCAAGGTTGCCCGGTGGGGTATGGTGGATCTGGTGTTGCAGGGGCGGACGCTGCGGGAGTGGTTCGTGGACCAGAACCGCAAGCGCCGCGATGTGATCCCCGGCCGGGCGGGCTGGCAGGGGCAGGAGATGGCGATCAAGGAGCACGCAGGGCTGGCCGCCTGGGGAGAGGTGAGGAAACTGGCAGGTGGGGTGAGGAAAGCGGTGGGGCGGGTGTTTCGGCGGCCCGCTTCGGCGGCCTGGGCCGCCTGCGCGTGGCACTGCCCGCAGGCGAATCGGTTGTACTTGGTGGAGAGCGTCGAGTCGGAACAGGGAGAAGTGCTGAAGGGAGTGGTGGACTCGATCATCTGCCACCACAGTGGGGCAGGCACCCTGCCTGCCGGCCGAGGGTGAATATGCGGAGGAAGAGAATGCCTCTCCTCACGCCAGAGCAGGTGCTCACCTCCCGGCCGGTGAGAAACGAGGCGCTGAGGACGGAGGCGGCGGAGGGAGGCGGGCTGCGAGTGTACCTCTCGCGCAGCGGCAAGTGGTGGGTGCGGCTGCTGGCGGTGGTGTTCCCGATTCCGCGGGGGCGAATGGTGGAGCTGGATGCGGCCGGGCAGCAGGTGTGGGAGTTGTGTGACGGGAAGAACACACTGCAGGACATGATTGAGGCCTTCCAGCGCGAGCACAAGCTGACTCGGGCGGAGGCGGAGTGGTCCCTCAGGACCTATCTCAGGGATCTGGGGAAGCGGGGAATGGTCGGGTTCATGGTGCCTAAGCGTAAGGGCGGAAAACCGGAGGCATCCGCCTGAGGTGGACTTAGCCATTCGTGCGCCGCAGGCGCACGTCACTCGGCGCTGCGCGCCGAGGACGGGAGTCCGTGCGCCGAAGGCGCACGTGAGGAGCAGCTCTATGGCAGGGGTAGTGGAGAGGATACCGGACAAGGCGGGCATCCAGAAGCAGATCATGCTGCCCTGGTCCAAGGCGCTCCAGATGACCCGGGAGAACATCTTCGTGCGGTTCGGCCGGTCCGTGATCACCGCCTCCGGCATCTTCCTGGGCACCGCCTTCATGAGCGCGGTGTTCTTCGGCGGCGCGGCGGCAAAGCTGAAGGCGCAGCTCGATCTGCAGCAGGGAATCACCCCGGAAGTGGCCGAGATGCAGGCCAGGACGATATGGCTGGTGACCATGTCCTTGGTGGTGGCGACGGTCGGAATCGTAAACTCCATGCTGATGTCGGTGACCGAGCGCTACAAAGAGATCGGCACCATGAAGTGCCTGGGGGCGCTGGACCGCTTCATCGTGCGGCTCTTCATCCTGGAGGCGATGCTGCTCGGGGTTCTCGGGTCTATCGTCGGTGCGGTGGTGGGAACCGGGGCCATGACCTTAATGTGGTTCGGCCGGATCGGAGTGGCAAACACATTCCGCGCCTGGGTCACCCCGGCCCTGCAAGTGGGCCGCGCTGGGGTGCCCCTCTGGGTATGTGTGCTGATGGCGGTCCTGATTGGAGGAATACTGTCGGTGCTGGCGGCGCTGTATCCGGCCTGGCGGGCCGCGAAGATGCCGCCGGCGGCCGCCTTGAGATCGGAGTTCTGACACGGTAGGGCGGGCGTTCCCATGCCCGCCTGAGCCAGTCGGCGGTTCGCGCCGACAAGGGAGGTCCCTGCGCCACAGGCGCAGGTAAGGGAGTGAAAAGATGACAGCTACTGCAAGCGAGACCCCCACCAAGTCGGTCTATGAGTACATCGTCCGCACCAAGGACCTGGCGAAGTTCTACGTCATGGGCGGGCAGGAGGTGCGCGCTCTCGACAACGTCGCCCTCGATATTCGCCGCGGCGAGTATGTTTCCATCATGGGGCCGTCGGGCTCGGGCAAGTCCACCCTCTTCAACATGATCGGGGGACTGGACAAGCCGACCAAGGGAACGGTGTTCATTGACGAGGTGGACATGGCCCAGCTCAGCGCCACCGAGCTGGCCTGGCTGAGATGTCGGAAGATCGGCTATATCTTCCAGACCTTCAACCTCATTCCCGTGATGACCGCGCTGGAGAACGTAACCCTCCCCATGGTGTTCGCCGGCCTGAGCACGGACGCCGCTCTGGACAAGGGCGTGGAGCTGCTCAAGGTGGTGGGGCTGGGGGACCGCCGCGACCATAAGCCGACCGAGCTGTCCGGCGGCCAGCAGCAGCGCGTGGCGATCGCCCGCGCGCTGGCGAACGATCCCGCCATCATCCTCGCTGACGAGCCCACCGGCAACCTGGACCTGCGCACCGGCAAGGAGATCATCACCCTTCTCAAGGAGATGAACAAGGAGAAGAACGTGACCGTCATCTCCGCCACCCACGATCTGAAGATGATAGACGTGTCCGACCGTGTGGTGTGGATTCGTGACGGCAAGATCGAGCGTATCGAGGAGCGCGCGGACATTCACGTGGACGTGGGTCAAATGGAGGGGGAGGAGAGCTAGCACTCGTCCGGCGCTCTAGCGGCAGGAGGAGTACCGTCGGCGCCATGCGCCGACGGCGCAGGTGAGGTGGTTGGCCATGACCGCACCCACACGTGACGCCTGGGCCGAACAGCGAGAGCGGACCCCAAAGCGGCGGATGCCCCGCGGGTCTTTCCCGGCGGCATTCCTGACCTTCTCCTTGCTGGTGCTCGTGTTCGCCGTGGGGTTTGTAATAGGCCGGGTCGTGATTGCGCGCGCCTACATCAAGGCCGGGCCGGACCTGGAGCAGCAAGCGCTGTCCCAGGGGGAGGGCAGGGTCGAGCCCCCGCCCCCCGCTCTCACCCCAGGTCTCGTCTCCGTGCCCGAGCCATACGAGCCGCCCTCGACGACCACGGAGTCGCTGGAGGGTCAGGCCCCAGAGAAAGAGCCTGCCCCTCCAGGGGCGCAGGAAGGGCAGCGCCTGCCCGGCCAGGGGGCCAGTGGATCCGGCGCGGGGGAGACCCCTCCGCCTAGTCAGGCGGTTGCGGGGCCCGCTCCCCGAGCGACGCCGGCCGGAACCGAGAGGCCCACAGAAGTTCCCACGGGGCGAGCCGGCGCCGCCCCCGGCGCGCGCCGGTACGCGCTGCAGGCGGGCGTGTTCGTGTCCCAACAAGGGGCGCGCGATCTGGCTGACGAACTCACACGGGCGGGGTATCCGGCTTTGGTCGAACCAGACCGAAGCGGGGCGCAGACGACCTATCGGGTGCTCACCGGCCGCTACCGAAGCGAGGACGTGGCACGGAGGGAAGCGGAACGCTTGCGAGCGGACGGTTTCGATACCTTTGTGGTCCAGCGGTGACCGCGGGCGATGGCCGCCCCGTCTCGCCATGGCTGATCTAGAGCGTTTCCTGCCTTGCCGTTACCGCGGGAAGGCAGGAAACGGACCGGAGAGCCGTCGTAGAGCGGCTCTGTGGACAACTGCGGGATAACCATAACACAAGAGATTCTGTAATGAGGAGAGCCGTGCGCGGTGAAGGACAGCATGGAGAACCAGGAGCCGGCCGGACAGGAAGAGATGCCGCGGGAGGAGGAGCCGGCGGCGGCAGAGGCACAGGTCCACGGCGGGGCGAAGCCCCGCCGAACTCAGTGCGTGCGCCCACCGGGCGCACGTGGTGCGGTGGAAAGCGGGGAAGAGCCGCCCCAATCCCAGGAGGACTTGGAGGGGCTCAAGCAGCAGGCCGCGGAGCTTGAGGAACAGCTCAGGGAGACACGCGACCGCTACCTCCGCGCCCTTGCCGACCTGGATAACGCGCGCAAGCGGGCGAGGCAGGAGATCGCCGAGGCACAGGTGCAGGGCGCGGCCGGCGTGCTCCGCGATGTGCTGAGCGTGGTAGACAACCTGGAGCGTGCCTTGGAGACGGCGAAGCCAGGCAAGAAGGCCTCGGCAGAGGTGCGGGCGGTGTACGACGGCGTCAACCTCATCTACCGACAGCTTCTCGATGCTCTCGCCCGCCGTGGGGTGAGGCCAATAGCGGCGGTGGGCCAGCCCTTTGACACCAGCCGGCACGAGGCGGTGGCCCAGGTGCCGGTGGCGGCCAGCCAAGAAGAGGGACTGGTGGCCAGGGACATGCAGAAGGGCTACCTCTTTGGCGAGCGTGTGCTCCGCCCGAGCAGGGTGGCGGTGACCATCTGGCAGGAGCCGGGGCGAGACGAGGCCTGAGTCCCTACAGGCCATTTCGAAAGCCGCCAGGGTGCAGTTGTTGCGCCATTTCGACCCTCCTAACGGAGTTTCGAAATGGCTTCTAGGTCCGCCGCAGGCGGATCGGGATGGCGGCCCTTCGGGCCTAGCCACGTGGGCGCCGGCGAGGCTTCGACTTCGCTCAACCTCGCCCCACCCGAGCCCAGTCGAGGGGCGGGAAGAGGTGACGCCGGGAAGGCGGCGAAAAGGGACTGCGGCGAGGTAGTCCGAACCATTCTGTCACGTGCGCCGAAGGCGCACGCACCTCCGGGGGTGGCGCCACAGGCGCCACCACAGGGGGAATCCATCGCTGCCAGTAGGGCCGGCGGTCCAGTGGGTCCGCCGCTCAGCGAGGCAGCCCCTGTGGGAGCCCCGTCCTCGGGGCGATCTGGAGCGGGGCAAGGAGAGACGGGCATGGGCCAGAGCACAAGTGGCGCGCCGAAGGAGTCGCGGTCGGAACGGAGCGGTGGCTCGGGTGGGCCGCCGCCGGGATCCGCGCCTGCGGTGATCCGGGTGATCGGCGTCGGTGGCGCAGGCTGCAATGCGGTAGACCGGATGATAGAGGTTGGACTGCAGGGGGTCGAGTTTGTGGGATCCAACACCGACAAGCAAGCCCTGTCGCGCTGCACGGCGGCGCACAAGATCCAGCTTGGCCCAGCCGTCACCAACGGGCTGGGCGCGGGTGGCGACCCCGAGACCGGCGCGCACGCCTCTGAGGAGAGCAGGGCCGAGATCAAATCGGCGCTTGAAGGCTCCGACATGGTCTTCATCACCGCCGGGATGGGAGGGGGCACTGGCACCGGCGGCGGCCCGGTGGTGGCCGAGGTCAGCCGCGAGCTCGGCGCTCTCACCGTCGCCGTCGTCACCAAGCCCTTTGGCTTCGAGCGCGGACGGCGCCAGAGCATCGCCGAGGAGGGTCTCGACAACCTTCGCACCAAGGTGGATACCCTCATCACCGTGCCCAATGACCGTCTGCTGGGAGTGGTGCAGAAGAAGGTCACGCTTCTGGAGGCCTTCCGGCTGGCCGACGAGGTGCTTAGGCAGGGAGTGCAAGGCATCTCGGACCTGATCACCGTCACCGGACTGGTGAACCTGGACTTCGCGGATGTCAAGGCGGTGATGCAGGACGCGGGAACCGCCCTGATGGGCATCGGCACCGGGCGCGGCGAAACCCGGGCCGTGGACGCCGCTCAGGCGGCCATCTCCAGCCCGCTGCTGGAGACCTCCATCGAGGGCGCCACCCGCATTCTGTTCAACATCACCGGTGGCAGCGACCTGTTGCTCTCCGAGGTCGAAGAGGCGGCGCAGGTGATCCGGGCCGCCTCGGAGTCGCCCGACACCAACGTGCTGTTTGGTGTGGTGATGAACGATGAGCCGCAGGAGGACGTCCGCATCACCGTGCTCGCCACCGGCTTCGATCGCATCCGCAGGGCGGCACGGGCAGATGCCGGCGAGGCGAAAGTGCCGGCCGTGGAGCCGGTTCCCGAGGCCGACTTGGAGGTGCCTACGTTCCTGCGGGGGCGATAGCACCTTCCAGTCTGGGGGTAGACCCGAACTGCAGGGGCACGGCACGCCGTGCCCCTCGGAGTTGTAGCCGAGGAGGCGACAGATGGGTATCGTCAGCGCGGATTTCGGGGGGCGACGCTTCCGCCGGAGAGTCGTCTGGTGGGGGATTCTGATTATCGCC
>Ga0315279_10002000_pt1 | contig 31949 bp, 23 predicted proteins | sample YL17G06_20_MG_FD_203694 | JGI IMG/M metagenome (GOLD analysis project Ga0315279, IMG submission 203694) | Sediment microbial communities from Yellowstone Lake, YNP, Wyoming, USA - YL17G06_20 | ecosystem: Environmental > Aquatic > Freshwater > Lake > Sediment | place: USA: Wyoming | collected...
GCAGCCAAGACGGCTCAGCAGCTCCGCCGCCAGCCACGCCCGCCCCACCACCGGCCCGTACACGGTCGAAACGCCGACCAGCCGAAGGTTGCGGTGCCTCGCCGCCACCAGCAGCGCCACCACGTCGTCAATGTCGTCACCAATGTCGGTGTCAATCCAGACGTTGAGCATACAGCATACGCTTCGGCGGAAGAAGGGCGGACTCCTTGGGGGCGCTGACGGGGTTGGAATTCGCCGAAGGCACGGAACATCTGCCGGGATGACGGCATCTAACGTATCTGAATGAGGGTCGACCTCCTTGAAGTCTGCGGTCGTGGTACAATATGGCGAGCTGGGCAGAGGCCCGGTCAGGGGAGAGCGCCATGAAGGCTGCTCGCAAGCGTGGTTGGATGATTGGCTTGGTCCTCGCCGCGGTGGTTCTGTGCATCTTGGCGCTGCATATCTGTATCGGTGAGGAGACCGGGGCCGATGCGGAGGAAGACGCGTACCTCTCCGTCGGCGAAGGGGTCCGGGCCGATCGCGGGCAGGAGGCGTGCATCCGCGTCGCTGGAGAGACCTGGGCCGATGCCGGCGAGGGCCTGATCAGCGGGGACGAGGCAGTGGCGCGCGCAGCCGCCTACATCGGGATCGCCGATCTGTCAGATGTCACTGTATCGGTGGACCGGGTCGTCCCGGAAGGCGATCAGACACCTTTCCTGAATGGCATGGTCAATGATAGACCGTGCTATGTGGTGACCCTTGACGGAGTGGATATTCGTATACCCTGGGGGTCGGAGGAAGAGCGGGTTCTCCCGGTGCGTACGCTGAACGCGCTCCTGGACGCGAGAACGGGTCAGCTCCTCAAGCTCTGGTCTGGGGAATGGCTCGACCCGCCGTCAATGCGGCGCCCGGCGGCCGAGGTCGAGGATGAGCTGAGGAACTACGGCGGCGAAGAATGGCAGGGGTTCCCGGAGCAACTGCCCAAGATCAGCTTCCTGGAGTTGCTGTACATGACCAGGTTCCCCTCGCACATGCAGCAACTGGACGCAGTCTACGTGGTCCGCAACGGACGACCGACCTGGCTAGTCACGGTTTTCGACACTTCGCCCATCGAGACTTGTCGTGAGCGGCCTGAGCAGGCAGAGCCGTTTCCCGTCTACGGGTGGCGCATGGGCAACGATGGAGAGACTGGCGAGTTGTACATCCATAGCACTGTCTACTGATTAGGACGTGGCCGGAGCTCGGAGCAGGAAGCGGCCGTGCTGTTCCTGGAAGCGACCTTTCCTGCACAGGCGCCCCGCCAGCCAGGCGCGTCGCCGTACAGGGCCCTAGACCGTGGACACGCCGACCAACCGCAACCCCCGATGCCGCGCCGCCACCCACAATGCCACCGCGTCATCAATGTCATCGCCGATGTCGGTGTCGATCCAGATGTTGGGTATGGCACACAGGTTCTCCACTCCGCCGGTACGTCCTGCGCGGCCGGACAAGAGGAATGCCCCATCTCGAACGGAAGACTGCCAACGCGCCTTGTGCATTCGGTTCGAAGGAGATGAGCATGAACCAGAAGTCACCCTTGCTGTGGCCCATTCCCCAGGAAACCAAGCTGCGCGACGACGCGTTGTCACTGACCAACGCCGTGCTTGTAGTGTCTCCTCAGGCACGTGAGAGCGACCTCGCGCCGGTTCGCCTCTTCGCCGACCTGGTGATGGATGACTTCCAGATCACCATCCCCATCGTGCGCGCCGAAGCCTCCGCGGGCAAGCTGCCCATCCGCATCCGGGCCGCCGGGCAGCGCGGCGGCGGCCGCACCCCTGGCGACGTCCCATCGCAGGAGGAGGGGTATCTGCTGAAGATCACCGCCAGGGGCGCCGACGCCATCGGCCGCGACGCCCGCGGCGCCCAGCATGCGGTCGCCACCATGATCCAGCTCTCCGAGCGGCGCAACGGCGACGTGGTCCTGCGCGGAGCCGAGATCAAAGACTGGCCCCACAAGCCTGTGCGCATGGTGCATCTCTATCTCCCCGGCGCGGATCATCTGAACTACGCCAGGCGCTATCTCCGCGACTTCCTGGTGCGCTACAAGTTCAACGGCCTCTTCGTCGAGTTGGGCGGTGGCGTGCGACTCCGCGAGCGACCAGAGATCGCCCTCGGGTGGCGGCGGTTCGTGGAGGAGCTGCGCGCCATTGATGACACCGGCCCCATCTATGGCGAGCACTGCCCGCTCGGCCCCGGCCGGCGCTTCTCCGCCTCTATCCACACCCACCTCGCCGACGGCCGCTACCTCGAGCCGGACGAATTGGCGACCCTCTTCAACTGGGCGCGCGAGTACCACCTCGATCCCGTCCCGGAGATCCAGTCACTCAGCCACTCCTACTATCTCGCCTGCATCCACCCCGAGCTGGCCGAGATCCCCGAGGCCGACTTCCCTGACTCCTACTGCCCCTGCAACCCCAAGTCATATGAGATCATGTTCGAGGTGATGGAGGCCTATGTGCGCATCACCAACTGCCGTAGCGTGCATATCGGACACGACGAGTGGCGCGCCGCCGGCGTCTGCCCGAAGTGCCGGGAGCGGGACACCGGCGAGCTGTTCGGCGAGGATGTGGTGAAGATCGCCTCCTGGCTGGTGGAACGCGGGCTGGGAGTGTGGATGTGGGGCGACCACCTGGTGCCCAAGCACACCGGCATCGGTCGGCGACACGATAGCGGCAAGGTAGTCTACGATCATCCCGACACCCAGCGCGCCGCCGAGATCATCCGCAAGGCCGCGCCGCAGATTACCATGCTCAACTGGTCCTGGTATCTGGGCGCCGCGGACGCCGATCACGTGCTCGCCGGCCTCGGCTTCAAGCAAATCTACGGCAACTTCGCCGGCCAGCGCTTCCCCGACTGGCCGGGCCGCAGCGCGCACCCCAGCGTGCTGGGCGCGGAGGTCTCCTCCTGGTGCGCCTGGGATGACTTCGAGCTGGGCATGATTCACTACCCGTCCGCCATGTACGCTGCCAACCTGCTCTGGTCCAACCACTGGCCCAGCCGCGTGGAAGCCGATGAGCAGAGTGCGCTCCAGTTGCCCAGGCTGCGCGACCGCATGCGCCGCTCCTGGGAGAAGCCGCGGCTGTGGAGCATTGCGGTCAAGCCTGAGCGGAAGCACGTCCTCTCTATCCGAGAAGCGTGCAACGCTCCCCTGAAGACCGAGGCTTGGGACTTGAGCGGCCTGCGCCCCGGCCGCTCGGAGTACGACGGCATCCCCTACGAGATCGGCGATCGCGCGACCGTGGTCGAGAGGGCACACAAGTCGGCTGGCGAGTATCCGCACGAGTCGGCCCCGATCCCCGTGAACGGCAAGTGCGGCAGCCTCATCTTCTGGCAGGTGGCAACCGCCAAGGGCGGCCGCCCCGCCCACGCCGGAGACGGCACCAACCACCCGCGAGAGGCGGCCGAACTGCTCGGCTGGTACGAGATCCTCTACGCCGACGGTCTCACCCGCGCCGCCGAGATCAGATACGGCGAGAACGTGATGGCCTGGGACAACGGGTACGAGCTGCTCTACTACGCCCGCGAGGTGCCGGCGGGGGAGCTGCCTGATGGCAAAGCACTGGTGATCTGGGGCCTGGAGTGGACCAACCCACGGCCGGCCGTGCCGATCGTGTCAGTGACCATGAAAGGAGCGCGTTCACTTCCCGAGCTGCGGGAGTCGGAGGGCGCCTCAGACGCCCGCGCCATGCTGCTGGGAATCACCGCCGTCGAAACGCCGAAGTGGGAAGACTACCGACCTGGGAAGAAGGGGAAGCTGCCCGGGTACGATCAGTGAACAACTGCGTGTAGTAAGCCACACCTGGGGCGTGGCAACCTCCACACGCTGGGGCTGGGAGCCGAGCCAGCCGCTCCTTCCGGCGGTCGCCCTGAGGGGCGGCCGCAGCCATCAGGAATGGAAGGGCGGGCTCGGCTCCCTACGCGTCTTAGCCCCCTAGCATATCACCCAAGCCCATCACACACTCCACGTGCGCCTTCGGCGCACGAACTCCCCACGGTCGCCTGCCCTACATCTGGCAGGCGACCACCACGAGGCGAAAGACCCCCGACGCACGCCCTGACGGCCACTCACTGGCTCCGCAAACGGCTGCGGAGCCACACCTACAGGATAGCCCTTCCGTGGGCGAGTAGTGTCGTCTTCTGCGCCAGGCTGGTGGGGTTGTCAAACAGGCGACCCCGCGATGTGCTCGTATCGCGACTTTGCTGAACACCGGCGGTTATCGCGTCCTGTCTGACGGCCTGCTGTGAGACCATGTTTCTGGTTCGTCAACAGCGGCGGGGCGTACCTGCCCGCTCAGAGGGGCCAGGGGCTCTCACAAATGCCCATTTCAGGCTCTTGAGGCCCAGGCAGGATGTGCTATAATACACAAACAGATGTTCTATAGAGCATGGTAATGGTCGGCTGTCTCATCCTCTCATATCTATGCGCCGAGTCGGAGGTGCAGCGGAATCCGCATCTGGCGGGTCGCCCGGTGGCCGTCTACACCCGCGGGCGAGTGTCGGCGCTCTCGCCGGAGGCGGAGAAGGCGGGGCTGCGGCTGGGGATGTCGTTGGGACATGCGCATCTGGTTTGTCCGGACGCTGAGCTTCTGCCCTATGATCAGGACCTCTACTCCGCCGCCCAGGCGCGCGCGCTGGCAGTATGCGCCACCTATCTCTCGGTGATCGAGCCGCTCTCCCTTCAGGAGATCTTCTTTGACCTGCCTGACGCGGCCGGGGCCGCGTCAATGCTTGCGGAGATCGCGCGCGAAGTGCATAGCCAGCTTGGCTTCACTTGCCGGATGGGCGCAGGCATCAGCAAGCTGGTCGCGCACATCGCCGCGGCGGAGCGGCCGGGTACTGTGGTGAGGGCAGGGGAGGAGGCAGAGTTCTTGGCACCGCTGCCGGTGTCTAGGTTGTCGCCGCTCCCCGAAGACGTGCTTCAGCACCTAGAGGATTTGGGCATGCACACCATCGGCCTGCTGCAACAACTCTCCGTCCCATTTCTCACCTCACGTTTCGGGCCCCTGGGGAAGATGCTGCACGAACTGGCCCTCGGTCTGGATCACTCTCCAGTGCGGCCGCTATATCCGCCGCCGATGATCGAAGCGCGCCTCGCATTTTCCGACGGAGTGGAAGATGCAGTCTCTCTTGAAGTTGCCCTGCGCACCTTGGCCGCGCAGGTGGCGGCGCAGCTTCGTGGTCGCGGGCAAGACTGTCGGCAGGTGAGGCTGATTATTGACCGCGAGGAGGGCAAGTCCATCTCGCGCTCGCTGCGATCCGGCTCTCCCCTCGCCTGCGAGGAGAGCGTGTTTCTCGCTGCCCAGCGATTGCTCAACCGAGCGCGCCTGAAAGCGCCGGTTGTCGCCTTGACCTTGCATCTCGCCGCGCTGGAGCGCGCCGCGGGCGCGCAAACTGACTTGTGGGGCTGGCAAGAGAGAAGACGTCAGGAAGCGCGGGAGCGACTGGGCAAGGCGCTGTCCTCTGTCCGGGGGCGTTTCGGAGAGCAAGGAGCGCGCTGGGCGGCCGAGATCGAAGTGCCCAGGCGGGAACAAGTGCTGTCTTGTTGCTTCGGTAGTGAAAGCACCGAGGCAACTGGAAGGTGAGCGGTGAGCAAACGCCTGGACGAGAAGGTGCAAGTATACGCCGACGCTCAGGGTCGGCCGCGGCGCCTCCGCCGCGGCCGCCGCCAGGTGCAGGTGCGTCAAATGATAGACGAATGGGAGGAATCCAGTTGTTGGTGGCAGGGAGAAAAGGCGATTAGAGTCTATCGCGTGCTCACCAGTGAAGGATCGCTCTGGGAGCTACATCACCTACGGAATGGTGACTGGCGTCTCTATCGCATCTCTGATTGACTCTCGCCTCGACCATGTTTGTCCATCTCCATGTCCATTCTCCATTCTCCTTTCTCGACGGCGCCAGCCGCATCCAGGACCTGGTGCGAGCGGCCGCGGCCTTTGGTATGCCGGCGCTGGCGATCACCGATCACAACAACCTCTCCGCCGCGGTGCGCTTCCACCATGCCGCTGCGGCCGCGGGGATCAAACCTGTCATCGGAGCCGAAGTAACTCTCGAGGGAGGATATCACCTCACTCTCCTTGCACAAGATGCTCGCGGCTACGCCAATCTCTGCCGATTGCTGACAGAAGCGCATCTCTCCCAGCCCCGCCTGCAACCAGCCGCCTCTCTGGAGGCACTGCGCGAGCATAGTGAATCAGTGATCGCGCTTTCCGGTTGCCGGAAGGGCGCAGTGCCGTCTTTCCTCCTCCAGCACAGGTTCGCGGAAGCAGAGGAAGCGGCCAGGCGCTATCTCGGCATCTTTGGCCCGGATCGCCTCTTCCTCGAGTTGCAGAATCTGCTGCTGCCCGGCACGAGACACCTGAACGCCGCGCTGGTAGAGCTGGCGCGGCGCCTGGGTCTGAAGGTGGTCGCCACCAACAACGTGCATCATCTCCGCACCGAAGACTTCGTGGTTCGCGATGTGCTTACTTGCGCTCGCACACTAACCAAGCTCGATGATGTGCACCCAGAACGACCCTTGAACGCGCAGGCGTGTTTCCGTTCTCCTGCCGAGATGAAAGAGTTCTTCGCCGAGTGGCCGGAGGCGCTGGAGGCCTCCGGAGAGATCGCAGAGCGATGCGCACCCGCGCTGTCACCAGGCAAGTATCGCTTCCCGAACTTCGCCGCGGCCGCGGGAGAGCAGCCTTATGGGCTGCTGAAGCGGTTGTCCGAGGAGGGCGCCCGGCGGCGATATGGGCGGATCACTGGGGAGGTGCGGCGGCGGCTCGATCACGAGCTCTCGGTGATTCATCAGCTCGGATTCGAGAACTACTTCCTGGCGGTGTGGGACTTGGTGCAATTCGCCCGGCGAGAGGGAATTCGCTATGCCGGCCGAGGTTCAGCAGCCGATAGCTTGGTGGCCTACTGCCTCGGGATCACGAATGTGGATCCGGTCGTGAGGCGGTTGCTCTTCGAGCGATTCATGAGTCTGGAGCGAGCCGCGCCTCCTGACATTGATCTCGACTTCCAGGCCGAGCGGCGGGACGAAGTAACCAACTATGTGATCGAGAGGTATGGGCGAGAGCACGTCGCCGGGGTCGCCACCTACAACACTTTCCAGGCGCGCAGCGCAGTGCGCGACCTGGGCAAGGCGATGGGATTCCCGCAGGAGGACCTGGACTACCTGGCGCGGCGTCTGCCATATCTCCCGGCCGACGCCATCGCGTCAGCGGTGGCGCGCGTGCCCGAGATGCGAGATGACGGGATCCCCTGGGAGCGCTACCGGAAGCTCTTGGAAATCTGCCGAGCGGTGGCTGGCTTCCCTCGCCATCTCTCCACTCATCTGGGAGGGCTGGTCATCACCGGCCAGCCGGTCACTGAGATCTCTCCCATTCAGATGGCCGCCAAAGGCATCCCCATCATCCAGTTCGACAAGGATGATGTGGAGGACCTGGGCCTGGTCAAGCTCGATTTGCTCTCCCTGCGGATGCTGTCGGCGGTGGAGCAGGCGGATAGAGCGATCCGGCTGCGCCAGCCCGACTTCGACTACGACTCCATCCCCCAGGATGATCCGGCGTCCTATCGCACGATTGCCGCCACTGACACAGTGGGGATGTTCCAACTCGAAAGCCCGGCCCAGCGCGCGCTGCACGCCCGCTTGCAGCCGAATCGGTTCGAGGATCTGGTGGCGAGCGTGGCGATCATCCGGCCCGGCCCCATCCTCGCCAACATGGTCACCCCCTATCTCGAGCGCAGGTCCGGGCGTCAGGCGATCACCTATCTCCATCCGGCGCTGGAGAAGATTCTCTCCAAGACCTACGGAGTGGTGTTGTTCCAGGAGCAGGTGATCGAGATCGCCACCGAGATCGCCGGGTTCACTCCCGGCGAGTCAGACAAGCTCCGCCGGGCGATGACTCACCACCGCTCCTGGGAGGAGATGGAACAAGTGGGCGAGCGCTTCATCCGGCGCGCGCAGGAACGGGGGGTAACGGAGGAAGTCGCCAAAGAGATCTTCTCCTATATCCGCGCCTATGCCGGCTATGGATTCTGCGAGGCCCACGCCGCGGCCTTTGCCGACACTGCCTACAAGACCGCTTACCTGAAGACCCACCACCCGGCCGAGTTCTACGCCTCCCTGCTCTCCTTCCAACCAATGGGTTTCTATCCTTCCAACACGCTGGTGTGGGAGGCGAAGCGCCGGGGCATCCGGGCGCTGGGGCCGGAGGTGAACCACAGCGAAGCCAGATTCACGGTGGAGGATGGCGCCATTCGCGTAGGCCTGATGCAGATTCAGGGTATGGGTGAGAGATCGCTGAAGGCCATCCTGGGCGAACGCCGCAACCAGGGACCCTTCAGGTCATTGTCCGACTTCTGCCACCGGGTGAGGCCAGATCGGAGTCTGGTCAGGGACATGATCCTGTGTGGTGCGATGGATGCCCTTCATCTCAACCGCCGTCAGGCGCTCTGGGATCTCGACGAGCTGCTGAAGCATCCGCCTTCTGTCGGCCAAAGCAATAGTTTGAGACTAGAGGAAGCGTTGTCATCTTCGCCTGCCGATATGCCCGACTTCTCGCCCGCGGAGAAGTGGCATCACGAGTTCGAGATCCTGGGCATCGCGCTGCGAGAACATCCGGTGGGCTTGATCCGCAAGCATCTGCGCAGGCAGGGGGCTATCACCGCCGCCCAGGCGCGGCGGGGGCGGAGCGGCCGGCGAGTGAAGGTGGCGGGGCTGGTGATTCGTCCTCATCGCCCGCCCACCAAGAGCGGCCGCACGGTGGTGTTCCTTACCCTGGAGGATGAAACCGAGATGCTGGACGTGACCGTGTTCGAGTCCGTCTACCAGCGCTGCGGCGCGGCGATCTTCACCCAACCCATGCTGGTGGTCACCGGCCGGCTCGACCGCCGGGGCCATCCTCGCGCCCCGGCCGCGCTGGTGGCAGAGCAGATCAGCGGACTCGCGCTGCCGCCCACGCCCCGTCAGCCCGCGTCGTAGGCCTCCACCGCTGCCGGCAAGCAGCGGGTGACCACCGCCCCGGCCGCGGGAAGGCCCACCAGGATGGCGCTGATCACCTCCTCGCGGCTGGCGCCTGACTGCCTGGCAAGCCCAACGTGGAACGGCACGCCGCTCTCCAGCCCCACCGCCGCCAGCACCGCCAGGTAGGCCAGCTCGCGCGTCTTTGCGTCCAGCGCGCTCGCCTTGGCAAGCCCCTCCGCCACCTCCATCCACGCCTTGGCATGCTGCGGCGCCTCCGCGAAGAACGTCTTGAACGCCGCGCTGATCATATCGCGACTACCACTCACAGGCATCACCTCCCGCGGGGCCGACCTCCGGAGTCAGTCCGTCTCACTCAGCTTCTCGATGATCTCCACATCTCTTCTCGCCAGCTCGCCTTCCGCCAGGTGGAGAGAGACAACATAGCAAGCGGCGGTGTATGCCACCACCAGTGGAATGGTGAGAGCCAGCCACCAAGCGCCCAGCCACCGCACCGGGATCAGCAGCCCGCCGACTACAGGCAAGGACAGCAATCCGGCAATACCGAGCATCACCAGGGACACCAGCCCCTGGAACATGCTCCGCCCCGACGACTGCACCTGCATTCGCCATCCCCGCATCACTACCCGCATCGGCGCCCACATGGAGGTCAGGTTGCCGACGGAAATGAGCATGACAGTTGCCAAGGCTATCCACAGCACGATCGCTGGAAACACCACCAGAGAACCGACCACCACGCAGAACAACAGCGTGAACACCGAGGTGATGCACACCAGCGCCACGAACACCGGCAGGTTCTTCCCGATCAGAATCTGCTTCCGGTTGCTGGGGAAGGCGAACAATAGGCTCACCGCGGGCCCCTCCAGCCCGAAGATGTTGAAGGCAAACTGGGCCTGCATCATCAGCAGGAACAGCGGAAAGGCCCAAACCATCCACTCGCCGATCGGGAACAGCTCGCCATGTCTGGGTCCAGGATGCCACAGGAACATCGCCAGGAAGATCACGGTTAGGTAGAGGGCACCCATCAGAGAGAACTTGAAGTAAGGGTCGCGGACCAGGTACTTCGCGTCCTTCGAGGCGACGGCTTCGACTACCGCTGGCAGGCGAATCGAGAGTCGCGGGGACCTGAGCGCTGCCTCCCTCGGGCGCCGACGCCTAACCGGCCTCTTCTTCGCGGCGGCTGGCCTGGCGACCTTCCCAGTGATCACCTCTCCGGCATGGATGAGATGCACTAACCAGCCTTCGACCCACACGGTGCCCGCGGCAAGCGCGGCCAGTGCCAGCAACAGCAGCAGTCCGACCAGATAGTGCCCATCGGTAGCTGCGCCGACGGCCCGGGCGGCGAAACCCGGAGGAGAGTAGTCCAGCACGTTCCACATTCCGCCGCTCAGAAGCCGAGACCAGTTGACGTCAATTGCTCGCCGCGGCAGAATCTGTATCGCCGCGGCGAAACCGAAAGCGATCATGCCACCCAGAATCATCAGCACATCCCGGCCGCGCCTGGAGCGAAGCACCCCCCATAGGGAAAGCCTCAGCACTTCGGTCACGCCTACCGTATGGAACAGGAGCAAGGCCACTGCCAACGCGGTCATGGCGAATGTTGCCAGGTTCCTCGTGAAGCCGACCACCGCCGCCAGCAACGTGGGGAGGAGGAGGATCACGCCGAGGTCCACCACTGAGGACAGAATCGCAGCCGTGACCATCACCCGTGGCGACACCGGGTACAGCAGGAGCTTCGCCAGATCGTACTCCTCGGTCAGCGCGAACCCCAGCACTGGCGAGAACAGCCACATCAGGTAGGCGCCGACCAGCACCGCCCGCAGCAGTTGCACGTTCAACGGCGGCTCGAGCAAGCGAAACCCGAAGTAGCATGCTACCCCGATGCCCAGGGAGAACGGCAGAAACAGCACCACCGCGATGATCGTCCCCACCAGCGCGGAGGTGTTGCGCGTGTACAGGCGCCAGACCAGCTTCACCTTCAGCCACAGCAGAAGACGAACTTGAGCTAGCTGCTGCTTGTTCATCACAGCCAACTCAGCGTCTCCTCGTCCACCCGTGCCTCCACCAGTTTCAGGAAGATGTCCTCCAGCGACGAGTCCGCGCCCGCCTCCGCCTTGGCGCGCAGCTCCGCCAGGTTGCCGTCTCCGACGATCTTCCCCCGATTGATCACCGCCACTCTCGTGCACAGCCGCTCGACCACCTCCATCACGTGGGTGGTGAAGAAGATAGTGGTTCCTCTCTCCGTGAGATGCCGCAAGACGTTTCGGATGGCGCGGACGGAGACCGGGTCTATGCCATTGAACGGCTCGTCGAGGAACATCACCTTGGGGCGATGAATGAGGGCGGCTGCGAACGCGGTCTTCTTCTTCATGCCCATGGAGTAGTCCACGATCAGCTTGCCCCGCGCCTCCGTCAACTCCAGGAGGTCGAGCAGCTCCTCACACCGCCTGCGCGCTTCCTCCAGTGGCAGACCGTGCATCCGCGCCGCGAACACCAGAAACTCCTCGCCCGTGAGTCGCTCGTAGAGAGCGATCTCCTCGGGCAACACGCCGATATTGCGCTTCACCTCCAGCGGATGGGTGGCAGCATCGTAGCCGGCCACGACCATACGCCCGGCGTTCGGACGCAGCAGCCCACACAGCATCTTGATGGTCGTGGATTTCCCCGCGCCGTTCGGCCCCAGGAAACCGAAGAACTCCCCCTCTCGCACGGCGAGGTCGAGCCCGTCCACAGCCACCAGGTCGCCGAAGCGCTTGGTCAACCCCTGGGTGATGATGCTGTAGCCGTCTGTCTGGCTAGTCACTGGTCTCTCCACAACCCGTCATGCCCCCCCATGCGTCCCATCACGCCGCGCGGCCTCATACGCCGCCTCGAAATGCTCCACCGGCGTACACGGCGCTACGTTGTTTCCTTCACAGAAGACGAACCGCCTTCCCTCCTTCACCCCGCTGTTCATGATCCCCGCGGTTTGCTCCTTGATCAGCGACATCGGACCGTCCGCCAGCACCCGCGGATGCAGGTTTCCATGCAAGAGAGCGCCTGGCCCAAGCTCCCGTCGCACCTGCCCCAGGTCCACGGGGAAGCCCAGGTCGAAGTCTTGGATGTTGAGCTCCCGCTGAAGCACGGGCAGATGGCGCTGCACGTCGCCGCAGAGATGGATCGAGTTCGGCCCCCCCTGCGAGAACTCGCCGAGCAGCCGGCGATGGTAGGGGAGCACGAACTCACAGTACTGCTTCACGGAAAGCAGTTGGATGCTGTCGTCAGCGAATCCCCATCCCTGCTGTGGGTAGGTGACACCATTGAACCTCCCGACCGTGTGTATGCGGCGGATGGTCGCCTCGGTGATGAAGTGCAACAGCTCGCGTACGAACCGCGGGTCCTCGTAGAGATCGAGGCACAACTCTGTCGCCCCCCGCAAGTTGCAGGCCACCGTGAACGGACCATCTGTGCCGCCGCCGCTCAGGCTCGGCGGCCCCACGGGGCGGCCGCAGAACTCCTCGCTCCTCCTGCGCTCCTCGAAGTACTCGCGGTACTCCAGGGCGCGGCCCATCAATCCGCCGCGGATCGGATCGGGAATGCTCAGTGATGCGAGCTTGCCCTTGTCTTCCTTCAGCAACGGCCAGGTGTCCGGCACCTCACCGCCCCGGTACTCGATCCTGCATCCCAACCAGGCCGCTTCGTAGATGTTCTGGAAGTCCGGTCGCACTCCGTCCCACTGCTCTGGAAGACCCCACGGCTGGTCCATGGGCACGTTCTCACGTATCCACTTGCGGACGGCGAGTTGCACCTCCCACTGCACCGCGGGGTTCTCGAAGTAGTCTTTGAACGAGTAGCCTTGATGGTTGAGCCACGGAGTCAGTAGGTAGAACCGGGTGTTGAAGTTCCACACCACCGGCACGCGCTCCGGCCGCCCGGCCTCGAAGTCGCGCCACAGCTTAGCCACTTCCTCATTGTGTTCCGCGATCGTGCGTTCGTCCCACCTGGCCTCACTGCTCATGTCATCCCTCAACCAGCCACCGGCCTCTCCTTGCCCCACTTGTTCATCGCCCCTATGAAACTCGTGGGATGGCTCGCTCGCATCAGCGTCGGATACTGGCGGCGCTCGCTCCTCCGCAGCTTGATCACGCGCTGGTAGGGCGGCTGGAGCCGCCGGACCACTCCGTACTCCCGGTCTGCCGCCGCCCGCGCGGCCGCCCGCTCGGCCCCCTCCCGGATCAGCTCCCGCGCCCTCACCGGATGCAGATGACGGGCCGAGCTGACCTGCCGGCCGTAGTGCTCGACATCCAGGTCTTCCGTCGGCCCGCCGCGCAGGCCGCGCTTCACCGCCACCGTCTCGATGCCGGGCACCAGCGCCTGCGCCTCTTTGGTGAAGGCCTCGTCACCCGATCCGAAGATCGCTCGCACCCCGAGCTCGCTCGCACAAAGCGCCAGCTCGCCGAACTCGCCGATGGAGACGCCGTTGACAGACTCATCTATGTAGTCCAGCGACTGGGTGTGGCAGAGATGGCCGTAGGGAGTGCACGCCTTCGCGTGCTGTCCCACCCACACCACTGCGTCGAAGGAGCTGTCCAACCCCAGCGGCCACATCTCATCCGGCCACCCGCGCTGAATCTCCACGCGCGGATCTAGGATCTGGATATCAATGCCCCCCGGCCCGTGCGCATCGGAGACCACGATCTCGCCCGCGCCGCCCGCGAACAGCCCTTCCACGGCCGCGTTGACCTCCCGCGTTAGCAGCTCGCGCCCCACCGCGTAGTACGGCTTCCCGGGGCCGGTCCAGTCCCAGTTCTGCACGCCCGCCACGCCTTCCATGTCGGTCATCAGATAGATCTTCACAGCCGCTTCCTCCGTCAGATGACTTCCAGGTAGTCCTTGTCCGGCAACACCGGGAATGCCGCCGTCGGCAGCGTCTGGTACCAGTAGGCAACAGACGCGATATCGTCCTGCAGGGGCAGATAACGATGGCCGCTTCGCCAACCCAGCGCCTGGATAGTTGCACGAATGTCCCTCTCGAATCGAATGGGGTCCATGATGTGCCAGCGGTAAAGGCCGAAACGCGTCTGCGAGGAGTACAGCCCGTCCGGCCGGATCACCTGCGCCAGGCCCGAGTAGGGAGTGGTGAACTCCCGATAGCCGCCTTGCTCCTTACCCACATCGAAGTTGTAGGACCCGCAGAAGTAGTCCTCCGTGCCGGTCCCGCAGATAGTGGGGAACTCAGCATCGCCATCCATGAAGAACTTGATCTCGCCCTCGCCCCACCAGCCGCAGTTGTTCACACCCCAGGCCATGTAGGTGCCCACATACTGCCCCCATCCCTTCACGCCGTCCAGGATAGCGTAGATGTCCTTGTGCGGCAGCGGGTTGGCGCGTCGGAACTGCGCGTGGAAGTAGGCCGTGTCCTCCGGCACGTCGGTGAGCGTGTAGTTGATCTGATAGAACAGCGTCATCGCCTCTTCGGCGATGTTGGTCATGGTGATCCGGCAGCGCTTCCGAAACGGCATCTCCCAGTAGCAGTTGAAGGCACTGCCGGGGTTCACGCACACCGCCAGTGAGGACACCTGCGCGTACTTTCCCCAGCCGCACGCGAAGAAATCGCCCACTGGACACTCTACCGAGGGCTGCTCTTGGTCGTCCCAGTAGATGCGGAGGATGCTGAACCGCCAGTGTCCGGTCGGCGTCATCCAGATCTGCTGGATAGCGCCGGGGCCGGCGATGTTCGCCAGCTCGAATACCTGTCCCGGTTGGATCCGCACGAACGGCGAGATCTTCCAGCCCTGGCCCAGGTCGCGTGCGGAGTTAGCGGCAGGGCCATCGGTAGACATCCCACCCTTGCCCTTCTCCCCGGTGAAGTTCTCCGGCGAGATCGAGCGCGTCTGCGCGCGGGAGAGCCGCGGCAGGCTGCCCAGATGAAGACCGAGACCATTGAACCCAGACATCTGTGTCTCCTTCCGTTATCTCACAAACAGCAGTACCACCAACTGCGCCGCCAGCGCCCTCATCAACTGCGTCAGCGGGTAGACGGTGGCGTAGGCCACGATGGGCTCGCGCGTTCGCGTCAGGGAGGAGGCGAAGGCCAGCGCCGGCGGATCGGTCATGCTGCCCGCCATCAGCCCGCATACTGAGAAGTAGCGCAGCCGCAGCAGGAATCCTGCCGCCACCGCGCCGACGACTGCCGAAGCGAGCGTGATCACGGCCGCGCAGCCCATCCAGTAGATGCCGTCGCCGGCCACCAGCGTCTCCACGAACCGGTCCCCGGCGCGTATCCCCACACAGGCCAGGAACAGGGCAATGCTGACCTCCCGCAGCAGCAGATTCGCACGCTGCGGCATCCGCCAGGTGAGCGGGCCGATCCGTCTGAAGCTGCTCAGGCTCACCGCCACCAACATCGGACCTGCGGCCAGGCCCAAACGGAGCGGAGCGGGAAGGCCGGCGACGTGCACCGGGGCGTTCCCCACCACCAGCCCGAGACAGACCCCGATGAACAGCGTGAGCGCTTGCACAGTCGTGGTCTGCTCATCCGCGGGCTGGGAGACGTCGAAGTCGCTGACTGCCTCCCCGGCAGCGCTGTGTTCGCTGCGAGCGGTATCGTCGGGGGCATCTCCGAAGAACCTGCGCATGATGACCATGGTGAAGATCACGCCCAGCACCCCGAAGGGGTAGGCTACCGCGTAGCCGAGGCCGGGGAGGCTACCCATCTCGTCCGTGTAGTGTGGCAGTTCCCCCAGCGCGGTCTGCGCAGCCCCCAGGCTGGGAGTGTTGGTGGTGGCGCCGGAGAACAGCCCCACCGCCACTGGCATCGGGATTCTCCCGAGCTTGCCGATCGCCACCGCCAGCGCCGCGCCGGAGAACACCACCCCCGCTGCGACCAGGTTCATCGCCAACCCCTTGCTGCGAAATGAGGAGACGAAGCCCGGCCCCACTTGTACCCCAACGCAGTACACAAACAGCACGAGGCCGAAGTCGCGGGCGAAGTCCAGCACCTCGCCGCCCACCCTCACCTGTAGATGCCCAAGCAGCAGGCCCGCGAACAACACCCCGGCAATGCCGAGCCTGACCCGGCCGAGCCGGATGCTCCCCAGCACCAAGCCCAGGGCTGCCGTGCCGGTGATGATCAGTACCGCGGCAACGCTCCCGCCGCCTGCCAGCCAGTCTCGAAGCCACATGCCCATGTGAGTTCGTCGTGTGGGAAGTTGCTGCCGAGTATAGCGGCGGATTCGGGCGGCGTCAAAAGGCGCCGCGCGAAGGCCCCTTAACGCCACCGCCCCCTTCGTGCTATCATCAAGGCCGGTGGGAGAGGAGAGATCAAGCACTATGGGTGAGAACAACGCCGCCGCCAAGGCCGGGCTGGAGGATGTGGTCGCCTGCGACTCGCAGATCTGTTTCATTGACGGGGAGGAGGGGAAGCTACTCTACCACGGTTACGATGCCATCGAGCTCGCAGAGCACAGCGCCTTCGAGGAGGTGGCCTATCTGCTCTGGTACGGGCGCTTGCCTGGCAAGGTGGAGTTCGATGCCTTCCTCGACGGCTTCACCGGGAGCATGGAGCTGCCCATCCGGGTCACCATGGTGCTGCGCATGTTTCCGCGCGCATCCACCCCCATGGAAGTCCTCCGCACCGCCGTGTCCTCCATGGGCCACTGGGATCCAGACAGCGGCAACACCCGCCTCGACGCCTGCCTGCGCAAAGCGCAGCGGCTCACGGAACGCATGCCGCTGGTGGTGACCGGGTACCAGCGCCTGCGCGGCGGAGAGGAGCCGATCCCACCCCTCCCGGGGCAGGGAATCTCCTACAACTTCCTCTACACCCTGCACGGCACCCCTCCCGACAAGGAGATGGAGCGCATTCTCGACGCCTGTCTCATCCTGCACGCCGACCATGAACTGAATGCCTCCACCTTCGCCGCCCGCGTCACCGCCGCCACCATGTCCGATATGTACTCCTCCGTCACCAGCGCCATCGGCGCGCTCAAAGGTCCGCTCCATGGAGGGGCCAACGAGCAGGTGATGGTGATGCTCAACCAGATCGAAGACCCGGCGAGGGCCGAGAAGTGGGTGCTGGACGCGCTGGCGCGCAAGGAGAAGATCATGGGCTTCGGGCACCGCGTCTACCGCACCCAGGACCCGCGCGCGGCGCTCCTCAAGCGCTACTCGCAGCAGCTCTCCGAGCGCACGGGCGAGACGAAGTGGTTCGAGATCGCCAGTGAAGTCGAGCGCGTCATGCTCGCCAACACCAAGGTCTATCCAAACGTGGACTTCTACTCCGGGATCGCCTACCACCTCATGGGCATTCCCGAGGAGCTGTTTACCCCCGTCTTTGCCTGCAGCCGAGTGGTTGGCTGGACCGCCCACGTCCTGGAGCAGTGGGGCAACAACCGCTTGATCCGTCCCCGCGCCAACTACACAGGGCCGAGGTATCGGCCCTACGTTCCCATGGAAGAGCGGGAGATCTGACCGTCCGCCAATGCCTCAGCCGGCCCTGCGGGATCTCTGCCTGAAGCTGATCGCGCCATCTGTTGATCGTTTCCTTGCTCTCCAATGGAGCGATGGCCGGTTCGCGGCGGAGCCGGAGCGCGACACCGAGGAGTGGGACTTCTACCAGCAGCAGTATCTCCTGCCGGCCGCGCTGCTCTACACGCTTGAGGACCCACGCAACCCGTGGCGCGGCGACGCCCGGCTGTGGCAGGCGATCCTGCGCAACGGCCGGCATCTCGTCAGCCGAGTGGCGCCCGACGGCTCCATGACCTGGCGTCTGCGGGGCGTGGTCCTCGAACACCCCTTTGTCTGCCAGCGCCTAACCTGCGCATGGCTTATGGCATACCAAAGGCTTGCCAGATGTCTTCCCGAGGCGGACGCAGAGCTCTGGCGCAGCACCATCCTCCGCGCCTGCGAGTGGCTGGTGCAGCGCCATCTGCTGCCACATCGCGAAGTGCAGCGATTCACGTCACATGATGTGGGAACTGGCACCAATCACTTCTCTCTGTACCTCTCCCTGATCTACCTCGCCGGCCGTGAGCTCGGCAAGCCCGATTGGGTCGGCCTCTCCTCTGGCCTCATGAAACGGCTGATCGCCGATCAGAGGCCGGGTGGCTACTGGGAGGAGCATCACGGACCGACGCTCGCCTACAACTACCTCACCTATCACGGTGTGGACCAGTACACCGCTTGGTCTGGTGACGAGTTGGGGAAGGAGGCGCTGCGAAGAGGACTGGCCCTTCACAGGCACTGGACCTTTCCGGACGGGACCGCGGTGGAGTGCGTGGATGGCCGGGTGCGACACCAATCCGGCGTGTGGCCTTGGGGTCTCGCCGGGTTCACGCGGTGGCCGGAGGGCCGGGGTTTCGCCCGCCTCCTGATCGAGAGCATGGAAGGTAGGGAGCTGTCCGGCGAGATGCTGGCCCGGCTCGCCGACGCATTCCTGATGCTGCACGAAGGCGAAGAGGAGTCACCCCCGCAAGCCCACGCGCTCTACCGGGCCACGCTCGACCAGGTCTCGGTCGTGCACAAGGAAGGCCCGTGGCTGTATGGCCTGTCTGGTCACTGTTCCCCGCGGTGGCCGGAGAACCAGTTCTGCCTGGATCGGCAGGCGCTGGCGAGCGTGTGGCGGGAGGGCATCGGTCTCGTGCTGGACGGCAGCAACTCCAAGTGCCAGCCCGGGCTTGCCACCTTCTGCCGCGGCGCGGGCGAGCAGGCCGATTCCCTGCCCCTGAAAGCCGAGCTGCTCACCACCGGAGAGGAGGGGGAGGAGGCGGTGGAGGTCAGCTATGCCAGCTTCACCGCGACTCTTCGGGCGCGCGTCGTTGATTCCGCCAGTCTCGAGCTCGCCGCCTCCGTGCGCGCCCAACCGGGGCCGGAGCAGGTGATGCTGACCCTGGTGCCCAACACCTCCTTTGGAGAGCGGGTGATTCTCCCCGGCGGCGCCGAAGTCATGCTGCGCGAAGAACCCATCGCGGCGCGTGTGGGAGCAAGTGGCGGCACGCTAGCGTTCGGCAACATGCAGATGCGGCTTCCGCCGCAGACGCTGATCGAGTACCCGATCAGCCCCTTCAACTCCTACAGCGCGGACAACACCTCACCCCCGAGCGCCAACCGGCTGGTGGTGCGCTCCCCTGTAGGTGAGGAGTGGACGCGCTTCCTGTTTGTCTCCTCCTGAACGCGCTTTGACTCTTTTCTCCTCGCGCCGCCGCCCGGCCGGCGCGACATTCCACACGGTCCTGTGTCTAAGCGCACCAGAAAGCAGCAGTTGTCCTAGCCCAGTGTCAGGAGGAATGAACCAGTGTTCGAGCCGATAGCTCGCGGCGGAATCGTGATGATCCCGCTGTTCCTGTGCAGCATCATCGCGCTGCTGGTCGCAGTGGAGCGCTGGCTCTATCTGCGTCACGCGAAGGTGGATACGCCGAAGCTGATGAGCAAGATCCGGGCCGCCCTCGACCGCGGCTCGCGGGAGGAAGCGCGGGGAGTGTGCGAAGCCACCCCCGGGCCGGTAGCGCGAGTGCTCGGGGCCACCCTCACCAACTTCGACATGCCCAAGGAGGACCTGCGAGAGGTGGCGAGAGAGATGGCGCTGGCCGAGCAGCCGGTGCTCGACGGGCATCTGTCGGTGCTCGCCACCATGGTGACCGTGGCGCCCCTGCTCGGGTTGCTGGGAACCATCTCCGGGCTGATCAAGGTCTTCCGTGTCATCGCCGGCGGAGACATCGGAAACGCCGCCGCTCTCTCAGGCGGCATCGCCGAGGCGCTGATCACCACCTTCACCGGGCTCTGTATCGCCATCCCCTTCCTCGTGGTCTACAATGGCCTCTCGGGCCGCGTGGAGACGCTCACCCACGAGATTGAGCTGCGTGTCACCGAGCTGCTCAACCTCCAGACCAAGAACGGAGCGCGGGCATGAGCGCCAGCCTATCTGGCAGCGACCTCCCGTTGGGCAGGAGCTTGCTCCTGCCCCGGCGCCGCCGTCTCCGGCCCTACCTGGACCTCACGGCGATGATTGATACCGTCTTCAACCTGCTCATCTTCTTCGCCGTCACCACCACCTTCGTGGGCGCGCGCACCGCGCTCCCCATGCGCCTGCCCGCCGCCAAGACCGCGCAGCCGGTTTCCGAGCGGATAGTCGTGACCCTGCTGCCGGGGCAACCCGTACAGGTCAATGACCAGGTCGTGGTTCAGCAGCAGATCGGGGCCGAGGCGATGCGGGCGGTCGACGGCGACACCGACGCGCAGGTGGTGGTGGTGGCGGATGAGAAGGTGTCCTACTCCCAGTTGGTGGGCGCGCTGGACGAATTGCGGTCGACCGGCTTCCACCGGATCGCCTTGGCCGCCAGCCCGAAGCGCGCCGCGGAACCGCAAGACTTTCGCTAGCTACGGAGAGCCTCGATGTCTGCACTGCAGCCAGCTCTCATAACGCAGCCGATGCCAGAGAGACGGCGGTATCGCATCGCCGCCCTGATCTCCCTGGCGTTCCACGCACTGTTGGTGCTGGTGATTGGGCTGCTTGCCATGCGCATTCCCCTGCGGCCCGAAGTGCTCATCCCGATCGAGCTTATCGTCGCCGAGCGGTCAGAGCCGACAGTCACGTTGGGCGGTGCCGGCAAGCCCGAGGCGCCCAAGAACGCCGAGTCTGCGGCGACGGTGGTGAAGAAGGCCCCCGCAAAGCCCTCTAGCGCCGGCGGCAAAGCAGAACGAGCTCCCGCCCCACCTCGCATCCTCACCTCCAGGAACTCCAAGGAGCCAGCCGGCCCGACAGGGAACGGCCGCGAACCAGCCGGACCCGGCGGCAAGGTCGAAGAGCCGGCCGGGCCCACCTACGGGCCGAACCTAGTGGGCGGGCCGCTGCCCGCCTACCCGAAGGACGCCCTTGACCGCGGCCTCGAGGGTCGAGTGACTCTGACGGTGCTAGTGGGGTCGGACGGCAAGGTGGAGGCGGTGACCGTGGAGAGCAGCTCTGGACAGCCGGTGCTGGATGACGCCGCGGCGCGGGCGGTGAAGCAGGGCTGGGTCTTCGACCCGGGCATGGCCAATGGCAAGCCAGCGGCTGGTAGAGTAAGAGTCACCTTTGAGTTCTCGGGCGGAACCGTGAGACGAGGGTAGCGCCACCAATGAGAGCCATACTACTGATACTAGCAAGCGCCGGACTATTCACCTTACTCCTGATCGCCTGCCAGGCTGGCGAGCTGGCTTCCGCGCCGGCCGGGGTGGCCATCAGCAACGAGTTCGTGCGCATCCGCGTCAACCCCGGCCCCCAGGAGGCCGGCAGGTTCGCCGTGGACACCACTGGGGGAGATCCCTCCCGCACCTCGGACGACAATCGAGTGCTCATCTACGGCAGCCGGGAGCCGTGGACTTCCTACACCACCGTGATGGTGGACGGGAAGCCCTTCGTGTTCGGCGGCCCCACCTCTCGGCGGGCCGGGCTGGGGGCTTCTGTCGGCGAGGTTGTGCAGCCCCCCCGGGTGGAAGGGGATGCTACGGCGGAGCGCAGCCCCGCTGCCTCTCAAGTAGTGTGCGCAGTGCGCTTCGGCGATGTTGAAGTGACACAGCAGTTGGGCTTCTCCCGCAGCCCCACCACCCGGGTGAAAGACGCGGCCCAGATCATCTATCAGATCACCAACCGCGGTCAGTCGCCCCACTCCGTCGGCCTGCGAACGGTGCTGGACACCATGCTGGGGGCCAACGATGGCGCACCCCTGCGCGCCGGAGACAAGGCGATCACCACCGCCATCCGGCTCGTCGGCCAGGACGTTCCCGACTACTGGCAGGCGTTCGATTCCCTCTCTCAGCCCGCCGTCATCTCCCAGGGGACGCTGCGGGGGGAGGGTCTGACGGCCCCCGAGCGGGTGGAGATGGTGGACTGGGGAACCCTCGCCGACTCGCCGTGGGAGTTCCCCTTTCCCGAGGGCGCGGACTTCACCCGCCGCGGGGAGCAGGAGCAGGACACCGCGGTCGCCCTCTACTGGGACCCGAGACCCCTCAACCCGGGTGAGACCAGGACCTATGCGACTCTCTACGGAGTAGGCGGAGTGTCCTTGAGCCCGGCGCAGCTCTCCCTGGGCCTCACCGCGCCCGCGGAGGTGGACTACCAATACGAAGATATGAAGCCGTTTCTGATCGTCGCCTACGTGGAGAACAGCGGGGGCTTCGAGTCGCGGGGCACCGCCTGCGCACTCGACCTCCCTCGCGGACTGAAGCTCGCAGAGGGCGAGGCCAAGGCCCGGCTGGGACTGCTCAAGCCAGGCGAGACCAAACAGGCAAGCTGGAAAGCGCTCCCCACTGGCGAGGCAGGCGGTTCGCTCAAGATAGCGGCCTCCGTGACCTCCGACAACCTGGAGCCGAACCGGGTGGTGCGTGAGATCGTGGTCAACAGCCCCCCCCGCATCTCTCTGGCGGTGACCACCCCGTACCGCCTGCAGGTCACCGAGGACAACCGCTACTCGCCGAACCCGTTCGAGGTGAAGGTGGTCGCCACCAACCGCGGCGCGCAGGTCGGGCGCAACCTGGTGATCACCCTACAGTTGCCGGAGGGGCTGCAGCTTGAGCGAGGTGAGAGCGCCATACTCGTCCGCGAGCGATTCGAGCCGGGACAGACCGAGACGCTGAGCTGGTGGGTGCGCGCGTTGGGCCTGCCCACCGGGGACTTGGCGGTGAAGGTGAAGGCCGCCGCCGCCGGCGCCAAGTCGGTGGAGGCGACCAGCGCGATCTCGGTGCCGGAGCTGACCCCTGAGTTCAGGGTCTACCCACAGAGGCAGACCGTGCCGGCAATCACCGACGGCAAGCCGACCCTAATCCCCATTGCCGTGAAACTTGCTCCCGCTCGCCAGTTCCTCGGATGCCGGGTGACCGTGAGCTACGACTCGGCCGTACTGGAGCCGCTGTACGTCTCGCGCGGCGAGGCGTTTGTGGACGCAGGTCGGCTGCTCTCGCCGTGGAGTGAGGGACGCCGAGAAGAGGGGAGGATCATCGAGATCGGCGGGGAGAGGCAGGCCGCGCCGCTGCTGAACGCGCCGGAGACGACGCTGTTTACCATCGTCTTCCTCGCCAGGTCCGCCGGTGAGACGGAGGTGATGCTCGAACCCACCAGCCTGCTGAGTTCGGATCGAGCGGAGGTGCCCTTCCGGGTGGTCGCAGGGCATGTCACAGTTCAGACTACGGAGGTAAGCCAATGAAAGGACACGCTGTACTGATTCATCTCGCCATCATCCTGGCCGGGGCAATGCTGCTCTGCAGCACCGCGTTTGCCGAGTCGCCGCCGCCACCGGCCCAGCCGACTGTGGTGGCCCAGGCCGCACCCGCTCCCGCGCCCGCGAAACCGGCTGACCAGACCGCGCTTCCCGAGCGAGTGGGCGCGCTGGAGAAGGAGAACGTGGTTCTGCGGGAGGACATGGGCAAGGCGCGCCTCGACGCCAAGAGCGACCTGGATGCGCTGGCGAAGAGACAGGCCGAAGCAATCGCTCGCCTCAACCAGCAGCTCGCGGAAACCCAGGCCAAGCTGGAGGCCGAACGAGCGAGGCGCGACCGACAGAACCGCAACCTCTGGATCGCCATCGGGGCAGTCGCCGTCGGGTGGTTGGTATCAGACTAGAGATGTCCAACGATTGGCTGTAGGGCAGGAGCTTGTCTACCCTGAGCGAAGCCGAAGGGCTCCTGCCCTACCTATCCCTTGCGCAGCCGCGCCAGGCAGAACCCAGTCACCCCCAGGATGAGCGCCCAGCACACCGACATCATCGCAATTGCCTCAGGGGACATACTCCTCCTCCAGCCCGGCCTCTTCCTCCGAGGCGCTTGTCGGCGGGATCACCTTGCCGGCGCGCTGCCGCTGCCAGGCCACCCAAACCTTCGCCACCATCGCAAGCAGAACGACTCCCATGATCGCCCGACAGAGGCGCAGGTAGTCCTTCGCCTCCTCCGGCACCCCGTGCATGGTCAGCTTTGGTATCCCCTGCTGATAGACCCAGGCCCCGAACAGCACCGCGAGATAGGCCAGCGCCACATACATGATGTAACGGTACGCCCTGGGCAGCCTGAGCTGCGCGCCTCGGGTCAGCTCCTCCCAACCCCGCCCCACGCCCACCAGAAACACGAAGATGATCACCTCGACCAAAGCGCCCAGAGGCAGCAGGATGTTCACCGCCCAGAAGTCCATCTCATCCAAGAACCCATGCTTCATCAGCAGCACCAGCGGGACCAGATAGGCGCTGGTCATCCCCAGCAGCACGAAGGCCGCCCGCCGTCGGTTCCACCCGAACTCGTCCTGGAAGAAGGCGACCAGCGGCTGGAGCAGCGACACAGACGAGGTGATCCCTGCGAAGAAGAGCAGGAAGAACCAAAGCATTCCAACCAGGTTGCCGAGCGGCATCTGCTGGAAGATCACCGGCATCGCCAGAAAGCCAAGCTGGACAGAGCTTCCCGTCTCGGCGATCCGCATGGTCTCTACCGCGCCGAAGAACACCACCGCCGCCGGAATCGCCAGGTTCCCGCCCAGAATCACCTCCGCGAACTCGTTCAGCGACGCGGACGTCAGTCCGGCCAGCGCGATATCTTCGTTCCGCCGCACGTAACTGGCATAAGTGATGATCGCACCCAGCCCCAGGCTGAGGGTGAAGAAGATCTGCCCGGCCGCCGCCAGCCACACCTGCGCGTTCCCGAGCTTCGAGAAGTCCGGCTTCCACAGGAAGTCCAGGCCCTCCGCGGGACTGGCCACTCCCACCCCCCTCAGCGTCAGCACCCTCACCACCAGCGCCACCGCCATCAGGAATAGCAGCGGCATGGCGACCCGGCTCAGCTTCTCGATCCCGCCGGATATGCCTCGGTAGACCACCGCGAAGTTGAGCCCTACCGTGATCACGAGAAAACCCAAGGCCCAGGTCGGCGTCCAGTCCTGCTTCCCCGCAATGCCGAGATAGCTCTCCAGGGCCTTCCCCATCTCCGCCCTCGTAGCAAAGCCGGTGAACTTCCCCAACAGCGAGTACACCCCATACCCCAGTGTCCAGGACTCGATGTAGGTGTAGTACACCACGATGATGAACGGGATGTAGATCCCGAGGGCCCCCAGGTACTTCGCCCATCGCCGCCCCGTGATCACGTGGTAGATGCCGGGCAGGCTGTGCCGCCCCAGGCTGCCACCATATCGGCCAAGCGCCCACTCGATCCACATCAGCGGCAGCCCTAGAAACAGCAGCGCGCAGAAATAGGGGATCATGAACGCTCCCCCACCATACACCGCCACCTGGGTGGGGAATCGCAGGAAGTTGCCAAGCCCAACCGCGCTGCCCGCCACCGCCAGGATGACGCCGATGCGTGTCGCCCACCGCTCGGGTCTACGCTGCGCCATGATCCACGGTTCCGCTGTGCAAGTGTGCTGTTGGGGCGCGGCCCATCTGTGGATCAGCGTGGGATGCCTCGCCCCAGCGCATCTTCGACGGCGGGCGAGTGGAAACCTGCCAGGGGTGGACGGCTACCTGCGGGCCAAAGCGCGCCTGGCCGCCTCCAGCAGATCGGAGGCCGAACCGGCGTCCTCGGGATAGCTGGCCAGCGCGCAGGTGACCCGGATATCTGCCTGAGGGGTGGCGAGGCGCCCACACACGCTGGCGGTCTGGTCTCGGGACAGCGGCAGGATCAGCGCCAGCTCTCTGCGCCCCGCGCGGAAGACGTGGTCCATCACTCGCACGCGGCGGTACACGTGGTTGGCGACGCGGGATAGACTGGAACTGCGAGAGGCGCCTGAGCCGTTTGGCACGCGCAGTAGCGCGAGGGTCATCGGCGCGCGGTATGTGTTCGCTCTCTGGATAGCGCCTGCCAGACACCGATGGAGGTAGCCAGGCCCAAAAAGCCCCGTCTCCTCATCCATGAACAGACGCAGGTCGCCGCCCTGCGCGCGTGCAGGGGCGGTCAGCCGCCCCTCCTCCTTCTGCACCTCCACCAGCAGCAAGCGCAGCCGGGAGAGTGCCCTGCGCAGGACTCGCGAGATGCGGCTGGCGCTGCGCGCCAGCCTATCCGCCACCTCCCGCTGGCTCAGATCCTCGTAGAACACCTGGCGGAGCATGTTCCGTTCCATCTGCGGCATGCTGGCAAGCAGGGCATCTGTCAGCACCCGATCAACCACCCGGTCGGTAAAGTCCAGGCCCGCGTCGGCGGCGATCGCGTCCAGGTCCGCCGGGTCGGTGAGGGTCTCGCCGGTATCCCTCTGGCCGTCATCCTCGTGCTGTGGGGTGGAGTCGGAGCTTGCCCTGAGCGCAGCCGAAGGGCGCCCCGTCCCGCGCAAGCGCCGCCGATCCCGCAGGAAGTTCTTGATCACCCCGGAGATCACCGGATAGGCGTAGGTCGAGAACTGCAGCCCATACTCCGGGCGGAACCGCTCCACCGCGTGGATCAGCGCCAGGCACCCCTCCTGCACCATGTCCTCGTAGGCGTCAGGAGCTAACGCCGCAAACTGCCTGGCGATCCGGTAGACCAGGCCCAGGTTCTCCAGCACCAGGCGATTGCGAATGGCGAAGTCCCGCGTCTCGCGGTACTCCTGCCACCGATTCGCCCTCTCTGTTCTGACGGCAGTCGCCAAAGCCGGTCCCCGGGGGCGGCCGCGAACACAACGAAGCGTGGCGCAACACGCGCCACAATGCGGCTCGATCGCCCTAGGGGTTATTCCATAAGTGCAGGGACAGCCAGGAGAAGGCGCGAGGTGCCCCGGCAGAGGTCAGCTAACCGCGCCGTTCCTCCCTCCACGGATCCGCCGAATCGCTGTAGCCGCGCTGCTCCCAGTAGCCGAGTTCCTGCTCGTAGGTGAAGCGGAGCCAGCGCACCCACTTGGCGCTCTTGTAGGCGTACTTGTGAGGTACCACCAGGCGTAGGGGGAAGCCCTTCTCCGGCGGCAGTTCCTCACCGTCCAGCCCCCAGGCGAGGAGCACATCAGGGTGGAGCATGTCGTCCAGAGGCAAGCTGGTGGCGTAGTTGTTGTCGCATCCGACAATCACGAAGCGGGCCCGCTCGGTGGGTGAGACCAGATCACACAGGTCGGAGAACCGCACCCCCTCCCAGGCGCAGTCCAGCTTGCTCCACCCCTCCACACAGTGGAAGTCCGAGACCGCGATCACCGACGGCAGCCCGCGCACCTGCGCATACGTCAGCCCTTGTGGTTGCCTTACCTCACCGTAAACGCGGAGGTCCCAGGTGGTGGGGTCAAAGGCCGGCACGGGGCCGACGTGCAGCGTGGGGAGGTGGTCAATCTCCCGCTGGCCGGGTGGGAGGCGGGGGTGCGGGTTTGGCATGTTCAAGTCATCTCCGGATGTCGGCGTACCACGAAAGGCGTGATCCTTCGCTACGCTCAGGATGACAGATGGATGGGATACCGGCCTACTGCTTGCGCAGCTGCAAACATCGCCAGCACGTTCTCCACCGGGGTCTTCGCCTGGATGTTGTGCACAGCATTGAACACGTATCCGCCGCCTGGGGCAAGAGCGCGAATGCGCTCTGCCACCTCGGCGCGCACATCCTCAGGCGACCCGAAGGGTAGCGTCTTCTGCGTGTCCACTCCGCCGCCCCAGAACACCAGCCGGTCACCGAACTCGCGCTTCAGGCGGGCGGGCTCCATGTTGGCGGCCGAGCACTGCACCGGGTTCAGGATGTCCACCCCGGCCTCGATGAAGTGCGGGATGAGACGGTACACCGATCCACAGCAGTGCAGGAAGGTCTTCCACTTCGTGTTCGCATGCACCCAGTCGTTAATCTGCTTGTGATAGGGCAGGTAGAGCTCGCGGTAGATGTCGGGTGAGAAGAACTCGCCCCGCTGTGTTCCGAAGTCAGTGCCCGACACGTACACCGCGGTGATGCGATCACCTACCGCCTGCCGAAGCAGCTCCAGATTCTCGACGATGCGCGCTGCGTGGCGGGCGTTGATCTCCTTGATGTACCAGGGATAGGTGATGTGCGCCACCAGCCAGTCGTCGAAGTTGCGGATGCCCTTAGGTTCATCCACTTCCGGCGCCAGCACCAGCGGCAGGTTGCCCAGCCCGCGTTCGCCGTAGTTGGCGAGCACGGCGAAGTCCGTGTTGCGGTAGAGCTGATCCCCGGTCTCCTGCAGGTAGGCCAGCTCACCGTCCGGCAGGCGCGTGAACTGCTCCGCGAACTCGTCGGGGTCGAGCTTGTTCCAGTCAAGCGGTTGCTGGCGCGGGATCAGATCGAAGTAGTACCCGTTTTTCGGCATGCGGCCGCTTGGCGGCTTGGTGACATCGCCCCTCGGCGACAGCAGCAGGTCGCCACTCTCGTCCGTGCGGCAGTTGAACTGCCCGGGCATTAGCACCTCGGTGCCATCGAACATCCGCCAGGGCTTCCAGTCCGCGTAGGTGATGCCGAAGGTGCGGGTGAGGGGCATCAAGCCGATCACATCACACCCGAGTCTCTCCAGCACCGGGGTCTCCACCTCGCCCAGCATCTGGATGAGATCGCTCACCCTCGGCCGCGAGTCGTTGACGCCGAGGGCGTGCCGCAGCTCCGCGTAGACGCTGACCATGATGCCAGTGACCCCGCAACTGCCCAGGTCCACCGGGACGCGGTCCGGCTCCTGATGATTCAGCGTCCGCAGCACTCGTTCTCGCGAGGTCACGCCAGCTACTCCGGTCTCCCCCACGCCTTCCCCGCCCACGCCTCGATTGCGTCGTACCTCTCCCTCCAGGGAGTGTACATCGCCCCGGTGATCCCTGGAACACCTTCTGTCGCCTTCAGCCAGGCGGCGATCCCTTCGCCCTCGTCATCCCAGTCATAGTACCCGGCAAGCACTTGCTCGTGACCTCGGTCGGCGAACCACTTGCAGTTCCTCCCCTCCAGGAAGCCGGCCCAGTTGACGATGCCGATGTCAGAGGTGAGGCCCTCCCACGAACCCTCCCAGGTTCCGTGCACCAGGTGGTAGCCGTCCACCGCGTTGTGCATGGGATCGAACATGTCCGACCACACCCACACCTTCGCCTCCGGGTTGACATCGCGGATGATCTGCACACACCTGCGGACATTGTCGGCGAGTAGTTGGCCAGGAGTAAGGCCGCGGCTTTGGCAGACCTCGTCCCAGTTGGCGACGCGGATCTCGTCGTGCTGCATGAAGAAGGCCTTCGGGTGCAGCAGATCATCGATGCGCTTGACCTGCGCCCGCTGAAGATCGTAGATCACCGGTTCGCTAAGGCAACCTACGACCTGGTCGGTATAGATGCGGACCGGATGGTAGTAGCTGACCCTCACCCTCTCGCCCTCCTTGATGCGCGAGTTTGGCGTGAGACGGACGATCGGCGGCTGATGGTAGAGGTCATAGGGATCGAGCAACGGATCCCGGATCTCGTCGAAGTCCCTGCCTTCCTCATAGGCGACTCCGTTCTCGCCGCGGACCGTCAGCGGGCATCCGGGCCGACGGAGCACGTTCATCAGCCCGATCTCCTCCAGGCTGACGTCGTCGAACCAGACGCGGCCATTCTCCTCTCGCCGGCCGCCCTCCACGCCTGCCCCGATCGCCACTCTATCGTGCTCAAGGCTGTTGAACACGATATCATAGCGCGTCCAGTCTTGCGTGGCGGCGATCTCAACCGCCGCATAGTTCAGCTCGCGCCCCCGCGGAGCCGCGGTGATGGGGAAGCTGATCGCGCCTGGACGGTTCATGCCCTCGGTCTTGACCCATACGCTCAGGTGGTACTGCCGGAATGGACTCACCTTCACTATCTGCTGCACCCCGGAAAATCCAGGGAGAGGTCGCTCAATGCGCATGGAGCTGCCCCCCGTGTGAGCGACGTTGTGGTCAGCGAACGCACTGAGTCCTATACCCATCTGATAGTGCCAGCCGGGCAGAGCATCACCGGAGGCCGTCTCGAAGTCGCCATTCGTGACTGCGACAGGCGGGTCAGCATCTAGGCTGAGCGTGCCGTGGTGGGCCGCGAAGAGGGCGTCCTTCACAGGGAGGCCCTCGGCGAGGTTTCGGTCGTAGTCAAGCAGTCCGCCGGCGTAGCCCATGGGCATGCAGATGGGAATGAGGTCCATCCCGTAGAAGGCGGCGGTTCGCTGCAGCAGCTTCAGGCTCTCGATGTACGCTGGCGAGGCCCTATCGAGCTGGTAGAGGTGCTTGTCCGACACCACGATGGCGTTGTAGCCGGCCTTCTGGGCGCGCGGCAGCAGACTCATCGTATCAGTGAACTTCGCCGTGTCGGTGAGATCCCGGAAGATGAACAACCACCGATGGGTGAGCTTGGCCGGTTCGCAACAGGCGGACCCGCCAAGGAGCGCCACCAGCACGACCGTGCCTATCAGCCGTCGCAGTGTCAACATCGGCGTCCTTTCCGCAGCGAGCCCTAACCGCCGCCCCAAGCCTTCTCCGCCCATGCTTCCATGGCGTCGTACTTATCCTGCCAGGTGGTATACATGGCGCCTGCCATACCTGGAAGCGACCGCGTGTTCGCCATCCACTCGGCAATGGCGGAGCCGTCTTCGTCGTGGTCGTAGTAGCCGGCCAACACCTGCTTGTGCCCGCGGTCGGCGAAGAACTTGGCGTTCTTGCCCTTCAGCTCGCCGTACCAGTTCACCACCCCGACGCTGGAATCGAGCCCCTCCCATGACCCCGCCCAGGTGCCGTTCACCAGGTAGTAGTCGTCATGCGCGTTGTGCATGGGGTCGAACATGTCCGACCACACCCAGATCTCGGCATCGGGCCGGATTCCCCTGATGATCTCGGTACACCGCTTCACATTGTCAGCGAGCATCTGACCAGGGGTGAGCTTACGACTCTGGCAGGCCTCATCCCAGTTGGCGCAGCGAATCTCATCGTGCTGCATGAAGAATGCTTTCGGGTGCAGCAGGTCCTCCACCGCCTGCACCTGCTCCCGCAAGATGTCGTACACCTTCGGCTCGCTGAGGCAGCACATCACCTGCGAGTCGCCGATCACGACGGAGTGGTAGTAGCTGACCCGCAGCTGCTCGCCCCTTTTGATGCGCGAGTCCGCCGTGAGATGGATCACCGGCGGCTCGTGGTAGGCCTCCCATGGCGCCAGATGGGGATCTCGGACCGGCTCGAAGTCCCGGCCCTCCTCGTAAGCGGCACCGTTCTCACCGCGCACCGAAAGCGGACAGCCGTCCCGTCGCAGCACGTTCATCAGCCCGATCTCCTCCAGCTTCACGTCGTCCCACCACAGGCGGCCGCCCTTCCCTCCCCAGGAGCCGAAGTAGATGCGGACCTCGTTCCAGTTGAGGCTGTTGAAGACGAAATCGTAGCGAGTCCAATCCTGGGTGGCTTTGACATCGGGGCGCAAGCTGCCGACGTCCCGCTCCTCCTCGGTGGGAGCGAGGACAAGGATCTGCACGCCTTCTGGCGCCTCGAAGTCCTCGGTTCTGATCCACGCGGAGATGTGGTACTGGCGGAAGGGCTTCACCTTCACCGCCCGCGAGAATCGGCCGTGCCCGTGCTCGGGACTCACCTTCCCGATATCCTCCATGCGCACCGAGGTGCGGCCGCCGTGGACGACGGCGTGGTCCTCGAAGCTGCTCCGGCCGACCCCGTCCTGTAAGTCCCAACCTGAGAAGTGGTGGTCTTTGACCTGCTCGAAGTCGCCCCCGGGCAGAGAGACCGGCGGATCAGGTTGGAGAGTGGCGATCCCATCGCGAACGACGAACAGGGCGTCCTTCACCGGCACGCCCTCCGCCAGGTTGGGATCACGCCCAATGATCCCGCCGGAGTAGCCGATGGGCATCACGCACGGGATCAAGTCGAGGCCGTTTCGCTTCGCCTCCTGCTGCAGGCGGCGGACGCCCTGCTTGTAGGCGTCATCGCTGTCCGGGTCGTCGAGGCCGCCGTCCGACAGCACGATGGCGTTGTACCCGGCCGCCTTCGCCCGCGGCAGCAGCGCGATGGTGCGCTCGACGTTCCCCGGGCGACGCATGTTCCGCATCACGAACAGCCAGCGGCACGAGAGATGGTCCTCCTCCGCTCCAGCGCAGCCGAGCAGCAGGATGAGAC
>Ga0315279_10002002_pt1 | contig 31946 bp, 25 predicted proteins | sample YL17G06_20_MG_FD_203694 | JGI IMG/M metagenome (GOLD analysis project Ga0315279, IMG submission 203694) | Sediment microbial communities from Yellowstone Lake, YNP, Wyoming, USA - YL17G06_20 | ecosystem: Environmental > Aquatic > Freshwater > Lake > Sediment | place: USA: Wyoming | collected...
AAACGACCACGACGCTTGGGAATCAGAATCTCTGGTGAACTCATCGGTAGAATCAACTGTTTGTCAGGAACAATCAATCCTAATGAGATTCAGAGACATCAGACCTTGTGTAACCCAATCGGAGCAATTGCTTATCGGGGACAATCAACCTTACTGCTTCATTGGTCAATTGTCCCCCTGGTGCAAATTTTGCACCGCCTCTACGTGTGCTCTCTTGACCACATAATCCGGGTCATTAGAACCCACTCGCAGCTTGCTGCGTCCTGTCCGTACCTTCGTTTTCTCAAGGGAGTTATAGATTTCCATAAAATCTTTTTCAATCTTCTTTAGTACATCAGCCTTGAAATACTGCTCTCCGCAATATTCACATTCCTCACAGGGAACATCATTTACAATCAGAAACTTATCATCATGTTTATAAACGTATTGAACCTTTTTGATCTTGAAATTCTTATTTCCACAAAAACTACAAACCTTGCTCATCTTGGATACATCTCCACAGCATTTGCCCACTCCTGCAACTTACTCACCCTTTTCGCTGAATCCTGTGGCAATTGAAGCGGTCTTCCTCTAGCGTCAATGATGATTCCAACAACTCCGCCTGTAACATCCGTTTCCAGCCTTTTACCATTTCCTGCACCAACGTCAAATCCCGGTTTTGGATGAATAGCCACCTTTGCGTTTTCACCATCAGGCAATGGTATAACGAGAATCTGACCAAACTTTATCTCATTCTGGATATTTGAACCATCCTTCATGGCGAGTTCGATATTCATACAAACTTTGCCTTCCGATGAAGTTCCAACAGGTGCAATACAAGTTCCAAGATTGATCAGGCAGTCACGATGAAATACCTGCATTGAGGCTTCTTTATTGACTTGAGCAAGCACACCAAGTTGAGGCATCATAAATATGCTGTCCACTGTTAGTTTCGTCAAACCTTCAGGCAGAAAAGCATCCATAATCATCATCCCCGCCTGACTCCTTCGTGGCGCATGAGACAAAACTCCACCGCTACCAACAATCATATCAAGCGACATCATATCCACAAGGGTAGCACCCGTCTGCGTTTGAGCGAAGGCATCCGATATTGTCCTCTGCTGTTGAACGCCCTTTAATCCAACAGCCAGCGATTTGTGCTGATCAAAAGCCAGTCTCAAGGCTTCCCTCGCAACCGCCTGCTCAATTATCAGTTCTTCAAGCGTTTGTGGGATCGTGGTAGGACGGATCATCTTGTTCTTTATTCTGTTTCGCAATTGCTTTTCGTCAATCGGGAACGGGACCCATCTCGTTATATTCTCCAGTTTAGCTTCAGCAAGGACGTTGGCAATACTGTAACTCATACCGAGATTTGCGCTGACAGTCCTGTTAAAAACACCTTTGAATACCGAAAATACGTCAGTTGTTGCTCCACCGATGTCAACACCGACGACCTGTATATTCTCCTCATCAGCAACCGTCTGGATCATTGCTCCGACAGCACCGGGGGTAGGCATAATCGGCGAATCCGCCCATGCCATAAGTTCCTTGTAACCGGGTGCATGAGCCATGACGTGCAGAAGAAAAAGGTCTTGTATTTTCAGGCGTGCAGGCATAAGGTTCTCGCGCTCCAGAACCGGACGTATATTATCAACTATGTCCAAAGCAACTTTCTCCGCTAGAATGTTCTTCACAACGTCTCTGGCATCCTTGTTACCTGCGTATATAACCGGCAGTTTGTAAGTTATGCCCAATCGTGCCTTCGGATCAGCCGCTCGTATAATCTCAGACAATTCGGCTATGTGAGATACCGTTCCGCCGTCTATACCGCCAGACAGGAGAATCATGTCTGGTCTTAACTGACGGATTCTCTCGACTTGTTCGTGAATCATCCTGATGTCATTGCTGGCGATCACGTCCATGACTATCGCACCAGCCCCAAGCGCCGCCCTTTCAGCACTTTCCGCAGTCATATTCCGAACAACGCCGGCAACCATCATCTGCAAACCACCACCCGCACTGCTGGTTGATATAAAAATATCAACGCCTTCATTGCCATTTTGAGGCTTAATAATGTTTCCGTCCTGAAGTATTTTCCTGCCGGTAAGTTCCTCAATCTCAACAATAGAGTTAATTACTCCTCTGGTTACATCCTCAACAGGAGCCTCAACGGTTGTTGGTGCTTCCCCTCGTGCAATAAGCCTGTATTCATCGCCACGTTTTTCTATCAGAATCGCTTTAGTTGTCGTGCTTCCACAATCTGTTGCCAAAATCGAATTTAAACCCATCTTTAGTTACAACGCCTCCCAATTATCTGGAACTGTAAAAAATTTAAACACGAAGGCACAAAGAGAAATGATTAAAATTAGAAGATTGAAGATTAAGCAAGTTTAAGAAAATATGTTAAAGTTTTTAGCTTTTAGAATCATGTATTTACAAGGCTTTTCATAACTGAAAACTAAAAACTGCTTAAAGATTAAATGCAAGGCTTATATCAGATTTCCTAATCTTCAATCTTCTAATCTTCAATCTTCAATTCTATTTCTTTTCTTTGCGCAAACACAATGCGATATCCATATTATGTTTGGCTGTCGCCCATCCCGGCTCCAGTGATAATGCTCGCTGATAAGAAATTATAGCTTTATCAATCTCACCTTTGGACAAATAAACGTTTCCAAGATTATTGTGTGCGGATGCGTAATCAGGTTCTATCTCTATCGCAGTCATTAATGAGCTTATAGCCGAGTTTGCATCACCAAGCTTTTGGTATAACAACCCCAGTGAGTTACGAGCCTGTACCCATTGCGGATCAAGCTCTATCGTCTTTTGCAATTCTTTTAGTGCGACTTTGTCCTGCCCTAATGATTGAAGCGAAGTTGCTAATAAAGCACGATTTGCTGAATTAATGGGATTCACCCAAACAGTCTTAATACAAGCCTCCAAACTGCTATTTCCCATTTCCTGCTGTATCCGTCCTAAAAAGGCAAGGTATATGTCCTGTTTTGGATTCCATTTAATCGCTTGTTCCACTTTTGCAATAGCAGTAGATTTGTCCCCATTTTCCCAAGCCATTTTTGCATCTCGAAAATATATGTCTGCAATAAGCCACGAAGCTGACCATAACGTAAAAAAAATCCATATAATTGTAATGATAGATATAAATGCTTTTGCTAACCATAATGACAATCTGTATGATCTACATTCGTAATTACCCACCAGACAACCGAGTAAAATCCACCATAGCAACATTGGCGCAAGCGAACCGAATCCAAACTGAACAGAAATCAGATAAGATAACAAACTAGCCCCTAAAGCCGATATGCTACTCCGATCATCCGTTACATAAAATACCCTAAAAAAGATGACAAATACAACAACAAGCAAACACAAATATACCGCAGAACCCAATACTCCGATTTGAGTAAGATGATCCAAAAAATCATTGTGAGCGGATACGTTCTGCCTTTCTAGCTCATTCATGTGGTCAGGTGCAAATCGAGGAAAAACGTATCGAAATGTGCCGGGTCCCCAGCCCAATATTGGACGTTCAGCGATCATATCCAGAGAGCCTCGCCATAGCTTGAATCTGACCTGAGTTGACGAATCCTCTTGACTTGCGATTGATACAGCACGATCTAAGGCAGAGGGACGATCACCAAAAGATGCTAATAACGCTCCAATAATAACAGAGCAGATAACAACGAGCAATTCCCATCTCAATACCAAAGCCTTGAGATTAGTATTCTTGCGATAAGATAATCCAATCCAAGCAACTAAACCCGCTATCGCTCCAAGCCATCCCGCGCGGCTATAAGTGAAAATCAGACAAATTATTATTAGTCCTAACGCTAAATACCACACTAATTTTAATCGCTTGCCTGCCCTTAAAATACCTGCCATAGTCAATGGTAGTATCATCGCAAGCTGTAGACCAAGAAACGAAGGGTTGGCTAAAGTCGCAAAACTTCGGTATTTCAGCGCTGATTTTCTCGTAGCTTCGCTAATATCCCATCTAGCAAATTCTAAGCCAAAATGCTGTGCAATACCATAAAGCGATAATATCACACCGACGACAGTTGCCGACACAAAAAGCTTACGTAAATCCAATGATGCGTTAGCAGAAAGAAAACATAGCAAAATCATATCAGCAATCAGTATCAGCCCATTATAACGCTGATAAGTGCCAGTAATGCTAATAAACGGAGAAACCGATAGCGCAGTAGCAATTGCCGATATTCCAAGAAATGCTAATAGTAGCAAGTGAATTACAGACACCTTGAAAGTGGATTCTTTGCGTTTTGCCAGCAACAGGCATACTAATGCAAATACTATTAGAATATGCACAAATAGGAGTTTTGGCAGTTCCGATCCGCCATAACTCCATGGGCAAAAAACTAATGGAGTCAGTAAAATAATTGCCCGTATAATCCATTGTAACACGTAATTATTAAAAAAAGCCATGCTAACTATTATGTTCAGATTTACGTTTTTTTCTGGTTATTTTTTGCTCATGGTTAGTAATTTCAATCAGGTCTATCAGCTTTTTCACGTTCTCATCGCTTTCCATCAGGAGTGCAAATTTTCTATAATTAGGAAAATCAAATATTGCTCTGACGAATGGTTCAAGGGCAAGCATAGCCTGACTTCCAACAAAATTCAGAGGGCTACAGGATTCCAGAAGGAATATAGCAGGCACAGTCAGCCTTCTCTTTACGATCTCATCAGCGATTCTCTTGAGTATACTTTCAGCTTCCTCTGGATTTACGTCCTCTGGAAGTATCTCCTCGTCAATGACTCCCTTTTCCCACCATCTCATAATTCTGTACCTATCTTTTGCTTAATGAAATCAACAACTTCGGTTTTATTATTATTGAATCTGACGTATAGACCACGAAAGTTCTCTAATCTTGTAGGATACAGAAATGGGCTAAGAAAAACGCCATTTTTATCAGGAGAATACCTTTTAAATGAATCCCATTGTCTGGCGGATCGGCGAAAAATCGTTTTAACTATTATACAGTCGTCCTGAAGTAAGTAAGTAGTTGGAAGAAAGAAGGAAGATAAAGAGCCGACGAGAAAAATCACAGACAAGATCAGGAAAGTCAAACTATCGAAGCTAAAATAAATAGACGTACATAAAGCGATCAGGAAGATGATCAATCCAATTGACACCTTCCTATTAGCCTTTAGAGGATGAACTGTCCATTTAAGTTTGATAGCATCTTTGTTCTCTATCACCACGGTAATTTACGGAGATAATATTGTAGGGGCGAAGCATTTGCCTCATAAACGCTGATTATATAATAGTTCACAATAGCAAATGCTTCGCCCCTACGGAAAATTCACCGTTATATCCCAAAGAACCAAACTATTTTCCCGAAGGAGTCGAAGCGGGTGTCTGAGTACTTCCAGAAGTACCTGTTGTTTTTTGAACAGGAGTTGGTTTACCTGCGGGTATGGTTATTGAACTAGCCGGTGCTTTTCCACCTTGAGTCTCAGTTGCTGCAGGTACAGCATCCTTTACTTTAATAGTTCGGCTGGGTCCATAAGAAACGGACAAAACAAGAGACAGAGCCATAAACCCTATAGCCAGATAGATCGTAAACTTACTAAGAAAGTCTACAGTTCCCCTTGCGCCGAGAAAAGGTTGAGCCGTACCCATTCCACCAAAAGCCCCTGATAGTCCTCCGCCTTTGCCTGCCTGCAAAAGCACCATAAGGATCAGTAAAACACACACAGGAACAAATATAATAAGCAATATATTTACAATAATATTCATTAAGATTTCTCTCCTTCTTCCTGCTTTTAATCGGAAGTATAAAGCCTTCCTCTACATTTTCAGCCTTTAAATTTCACAATCTTTGTGAATGTATCAGCATCAAGACTTGCTCCACCGATCAAGCCACCGTCTATATCAGGCTGAGACATAAGTTGAGCTACATTGTCGGGTTTTACGCTTCCACCATATTGAATTACAACAGCATCAGCCACCTTTGGAGAATACATATCCGATAAAAGTTCTCTGATAAACTGATGCACTTCTTGAGCCTGTTCTGGAGTAGCGGTTTTTCCGGTTCCAATAGCCCAAACCGGTTCATAAGCAATTACAGTAGCAAGCATCTGTTCCTCAGTAAGACCTATCAATCCATTGACTATGTGATCTTTCACGATGTCCTTCATAATTCCCGCTTCTCGTTCTTCGAGTTTTTCGCCTACACACATTATGGGTATGATAGAATACTCGTGAGCGGATTTCACTTTTTTATTTACAGTTTCATTTGTTTCGCCAAAAAACAATCTTCTCTCAGAATGACCGATAATGACGTACTGGCATCCAACGTCCTTCAGCATCAATGGAGAAATCTCACCAGTGAACGCCCCGTTCTTCTCCCAGTGCATATCCTGTGCCGATAATTTAATATTGCTTCCCTTAACGACATCAGCAACTGCGGAAAGAGCAGTAAACGTAGGGGCTACGACAATTTCAACGTCGGTTACATCAGCTACCTTGACTTTTAAGGCTTTTACCAAGTCTATGGCTTCGCCGATGGTTTTATTCATTTTCCAATTACCTGCAATTATAGGTTTGCGCATCATATCCTCCGAATTAAGTGACAGGTAACGAGTGACGCGTGACGAGGAAACTAGATGGACTAAATACCCGTCACGAGTTACGCGTCACACGTCACTATTATTTATCTGTCAACGCCACTATTCCGGGCATTTCTTTTCCTTCCATAAGCTCAAGGGCGGCTCCACCACCTGTGGAAATATGTGTTATTTTGTCAGCAACCCCGGATTTATGTACAGCCGCAACACAATCTCCACCACCAACAATCGTAGTGGCATGAGATTCTGCAAGTATCTTGGCAATAGCAATAGAGCCTTTTGCAAAATTATCAAACTCAAAAACGCCTACCGGACCATTCCATACGATAGTCTTTGCATCTTCAAGAACGCCTTTGAAAAGTTCCACTGTTGCAGGTCCGATGTCCATACCTTCCCAGCCATCAGGTATTCTGCCCCGCATAACAACCTGCCTATTAGCGTCATTAGAAAATTTATCAGCGATTACGTGGTCTATTGGCAAATACAAAGGGATACTTTCATCAAGAGATTTCTTGAGTATATCCCTTGCCATATCAAGCTTATCGTTTTCCACAAGAGAGTTTCCTACCTTCCTGCCCATTGCTTTAAGGAAAGTATACGCCATAGCACCAGCAATTATCACAGCATCAGCCCTTTGCATTAAATGCTCAATAATTCCGATCTTATCAGAAACTTTTGCACCGGCGATAATCGCTATGAATGGTCTCTCTGGATTATCAATCTTGTCTTTTATATATTCGATCTCTTTCTGCATCAGTAGTCCTGCGGCAGATTGAGATATATATTTTGGTATGCCTGCTATAGATGCGTGCGCACGATGTGCCGCCCCGAATGCATCATTGACAAAAACGTCACCCAGTTCAGCAAGTTGCTTTGCGAACTCAGGGTCATTATCCTCTTCTTCAGCGTGAAATCTAAGGTTCTCCAGCAGGACGACGTCGCCTTCCTTCATATTATTGATGATAGCTTTTGTCGTTTCCCCAACACAGTCGGGAGCAAGAATTACATCTTGTCCAAGCAATTCCTTCAATCTTGCTGCAACAGGGGCAAGAGAATACTTTGGATCAACCTTCCCATCAGGTCGTCCAAGATGCGACATCAGGATAACTTTACCGCCTTTTTTGATAATGTATTCTATCGTTGGAATAACAAATGTAATACGAGTATCATCTGTAATTTTTGTACCATCCAATGGCACATTAAAGTCAACCCGAACTAATACACGTTTCCCTTTTAACTGCAAATCCTCAATATTGAGCTTGCTCATTTTATTCTCCGTACGATTGAAGATTAAAAGATTCAAGACAATATAAATCATAAAATCTTGTAATATTAGAATCTTCAATCTTCAATTTTCCAATCCAACCAACTAGGATGCGATGAATTTTATAAGTTCTCCAACTCTTGTTGAATAAGCCCATTCGTTATCGTACCAAGAGACGACCTTAACGAATCCACCGGGTAGAGCCATTGTTAAAAGCGAGTCTAATATTGACGAATGTGGATTCATCCTGAAATCTATTGACACGAGAGGTTCATTAATATACTGGAGGATACCCTTCATTTTGCCGTCAGCCGCCTCTTTCATGGCGTTGTTGACGTCCTCAACAGTAGCATCCTTTTCCAGTTCAACGACAAGATCGAGGACTGATATGTTCGGAGTTGGGACACGCAGAGCGAATCCGTCCAGCTTACCTTTAAGCTCAGGAACAACAAGTCCAATAGCTTTGGCAGCGCCTGTGCTTGTTGGGATTATTGAAACAGCGGCTGATCTGGCTCTTCTTAAATCAGTGTGTGGCGCATCAAGTGTTTTCTGATCGTTTGTATAGGAGTGAACGGTTGTCATGAAACCACGTTTAACACCAAATGTATCCACAAGAACCTTTGCTACCGGGGCAAGGCAGTTAGTGGTGCATGATGCGTTAGAAATTATATTATGCTTTGTCTTGTCATATTTGTCATGATTAACGCCAAGAACAATGGTTATGTCTTCGCCTTTTGCCGGTGCGCTGATGATGACTTTCTTTGCGCCTGCGGTTATATGCTTACCAGCCTTATCTGCATCAGTAAAGAAACCGGTTGACTCAACAACTATTTCAGCGCCTAAGTCTTTCCATGGAATATTAGCCGGGTCTCTCTCTGCAACAACTTTAATCTCTTTGCCATTAACAAATACAGAATTAGCCCCAGCCTTTACTTCAGCGTCCAAAACCCCTAAAGAAGAGTCATATTTGAGCAAGTGAGCAAGTGTTTTAGCGTCAGTTATATCGTTGACTGCAACAAAATCAAGATCACTATTTTTCATCGCCGCTCTGAAAATGTTCCTACCTATTCTGCCAAATCCATTGATACCAACCTTAATCGCCATCTGAATACCCTCCAATTTTTTCAAGGTGACAAAAATCAATACGGAATTAATAATTGATGATTGGGAGCAAACGACAAAGGTTTAATCTTAGAATCTTTAATCTTTCAATCAATTTTCATCCTTCATCTTTCCGTCCTCATCCTTTAATTGATACTTTACTGATATAAGCCTTTCTTAATTAAGGCTTCTTTTCTATTTTTCCGAGTCTCCAAAGCCCTCTTTTAGCACATAAATTATCACATATATTGTCAGTTTCGTCAAGCTACTTTTTTAAACATAAACAGAATAGCGGTTTAACAGATTTATTATTTAGGAAATAGCACACGGATTAACACGGATAAGACGGATCAGCACGGATTAAAAATATGATTAGTTTTTTAACAAAATCCGTGAAAATCTGTCGCATCTGTGCCAATCCGTGTAATATTAAATATCAAAATTAATCTGGTTGACCAATAGCGTTTAATTACCATAAATCAAATTACTAGATAGCTCCGAAGGAGTTCATTTGTCTAGTGTATACGGTGTTCTATAAATATTTCATCCCTACGGGATTTAGGAACTTGAAATGATCTATAACGTATGGTATACTACCATTAGTAGTATTACTATAGACACTCAGAAAAAGAAATTTAATCACGAATTTCACTTATTAACGAATTGCACAAATTTTTCTTGTTTTATTCATGGAATTCGCTCATTTGTGTAATTCGTGATTATTCCTTATAAATTGGGGTTCTTTGGTAACAAATATGAAAAGTATTTGAGCAAATCCAGTTTCGATAGGCATTTAGGTTTTTTGAGTTGTTGGTAAATTTATGAGACCTAAATGCAGATTAAGTCTAGATTTTCCAGAATTTGTTACCAAAGAACCAAAATGTATTAGGAGGGATTATCATGAAAAGGCATTTCATATTGATTTTAGCGGGAATAATGCTCTGCGGGCTATTGAGTTTTTCGTCAAATAATCACGCAGAGGAAGGGAAATGGACAGAAAAAACCGATATGCCAAAAGCCAGATCAAGTGCTTCTGGTAACGAGGTGAATGGGAAAATCTATGCCATCGGGGGATGGTATGCTGGTGTTCTTTCAAGGGTGGAAGAATATGACCCAATTGCAGATAAATGGGCAGAGAAAGCCGATATGCCAACAGCAACAGATTTTCTATCCACTGCTATGGCAAATGGAAAAATTTATGCTATTGGGGGAGTTGATAATAATGGTAATACTTTTTCAACGGTAGAGGAATATGACCCGATAGCGGGTAAATGGACAAAGAAAGCAAATATGCTAACGCCAAGATATGCTCTTTCTGCATGTTATATCAATGGAAAAATCTATGCCATTGGCGGTTGGAATAATGGTGGTGTCCTTTCAGTAGTAGAGGAATATGACCCCATATTAGATAAATGGAAAAAGAAAAGTGGAATCCCGAAGGCAATAACGGACGCATCCATTAGCGTGGCAAATGGGAAAGCCTACCTTATTGGCGGAGTGGATAATAATCTTGCATCACTTGCTACCGTATGGGAATATGATCCAGATAAAGATAATTGGAAAAGGAAATCGGATATGCCAACTCAGAGGCATGCTTTATCTACAAATGTGGTTGATGGGCAGATATACGCCATGGGAGGATATGATCAACCGGTTGTTTTCGCAGTAGTGGAAAGATATGACCCTATAGCAGATAAATGGACGAAGGAAACTGATATGCCGATAGCAAGGGCATATACGCTCACTGCTGTCGTAAACGGGAAAATCTATGTTATTGGTGGGGCAGATAAAAGAGGTGCTTGCATTTCAACAGTAGAGGAATATGATCCCCAATTCGCAGGTGAAAGAGTCGAAGCAAAAGGGAAGCTTGCTACATCGTGGGGTGAAATTAAAAGTGATAAATATAGAGGATGGTTATAATCTGTGAAAAGGCAAAATCTGTTTCTTCATGCTTTTGCTGGATTGTTATTCTTATTAATATCTGTAATTCCTGTTGATGCATCAGAATGGGAATGTATCCTACAAGATAAGTTTATTGAGTGCATTGCAGTAAACCCAGTAAAACCAATAGTGTATGTTGGAGTAGCTATCGAAGGAGTATATAAAACCGAAAATCGTGGAAAAGATTGGGCACACATAGATAATGGACTTGATCCTCTTACATGGGTATATGGCATTGCAGTGGACCCAAAGGATACTGATATTATGTATGTGGGAAGTTGCACAGGTATTTACAAAAGCACAAACGCTGGATTGAATTGGATAAAAAAATATCCGCCAGATAACAATATATTTGCAGTCGCCATTGACCCAAATAATACTCAAATCGTTTACAGTGGACATTACAAAAGTATAGACGGTGGAAATAAATGGGGAAAGATGAATATAGAAGAAAGATTCCTCATAACTGATTTTACAATAGAACCTGAACATACGAAGGTTATATATGCCGCCAGTTGGGTAACTGCTTTTATACTTAAAAGCTCTGATTCAGGGAAAACATGGAATGTGATAAATAATAAGGGATTCAGTCATGTTGCTATTGATCCGATTCAGACCGAGACAATCTATACAGGTGGGCTAAATGGATTATACAAAAGTATTGATGCAGGCAAGACATGGAAATCAATCAGTCAAGGATTGCCTGGTGGCGCAATCAGACCAGTGTTGGTTGATCCGATAGATCATAGGATAGTATATACAGGGATAGATGGAGTTGGAATATTCTTTAGCAATGATGCTGGGGAAACATGGAGGCAACTTGATAAAAAGGGATTCCCACGTAACACTACCTTCTGGGATCTTGCAATCAATCCCTCAAACCCTAGTGTTTTGTATGCAGCGACAGACAATGGACTGTGGAGTTTGGAATTGGAACCGAGAGTGACTCATTCAATTCAGCCTTTCGGAAAAATGACTACAACGTGGGGAAATAAAAAGGGTCTGCTTTCGCAAACCCTTGTATTGCACACATACTTCCGTTAAATATACTGTGCAACGTGAGCCTCTAATATCGGGCTTTGATACTTGCCCAGGTTGTTGCGAGTTTACCCGAAAGATCAACAGCGCTTGGATTGATCGATTCTTTTAGCCCTTTATTCATGAGAGTTTGGATGTCTTGCTCCGCCAACGCCACATTGAAAACCGCAACTTCATCAATAATGCCGTTGAATCGGTTGTTCTCCGGGGACGCTATTTGAATATTAACAGGACTGCTGTTTAGCATATCTACGCCAACTGCTTGCTGACTAAATATTCCATTAAAATATGTTTTTGCTGTTTTCGTAGCTGAATCATAAGTTGCAACAATATAATCCCATTTCCCAACAGATGTTACTGGTGTTGTTACATTTCCTATCTCTCCTGGTAGAGCATCAAATTCAATCGCACCAGCAGGGCTATTCATAAAAATTCTCCACCCAACAGGGGTTTTATCAGCGAGCCCCTGAATTAGCAATTGATTTGGCTTGAACCATAAAGAGATAGTAAAGGAATCGCTATTTAAACTATCTGCATTTAGAATATTAACATAGTTCGCGCCATTAAACTCCAGAGCCTTGCCAAATTTGCCATCCACCCATTTAGGTCCCCCCGTAAGCTTTCCGTCATTTTTGTTTCCAGAGGAATCTGTGGCTATATCGCCTTTACCCTCATCAAACAACCACATTCCGACACAGGTTTTGAGGTCTAACTTGGCATAACTTGAAGCAGTTAATAAACCAACAATAAACAAAACAGTCACACCAATCAACAAGCATCTTACTTTCATCTCGATGCTCCTTTCTTAAGAAACCAGTTAGAGAACTTCCAACCCACTGTTTGACCCATTGACTTTTTCACTAGGCATTACTCCTTATGGTTAAATTATACAGCGCCTATTCCGATTGTTAAAGAACCAAGTAAGAACTGTCAACTACCAACGAATAAATTCGTTGGCTTGTAACTAATCTCCGTCTCAATTCGCTAAGGCGCTTCGACATCAGTCCTCACGAAAGTGGGGATTGCTACATCTCACGTTCCGCCGTGCAACGGAAGAACAGAATCACGTTCCGCCGTGCAACGGAAGAACAGAAAAGGTTATTGACTGAACCCCATCCATAGGCGACAAATTCTCCCTATGGATATTTGATTGCTAAAAGATTGTATTGACTGTATCCACTACATGAAAGCATATGCTTTCGAGTTTCGTGTCTTTAATCTATCTTTTGGAATTGATTTTACATGACAGCCTTTCACCTGTCAAAACCTTATATCAATTGTCAAAGAGCAAAGTGTAGTTTAAGACTACATCTATAAATTATAACCAAAATATAGTGTGGATGTCAAGGAAAAGCTATATTGGGGAACAACACAGGAATCATTCCTCCCACAGCTAATGAACATTGATAAATTAATAGGGGAATCCAGTAATTAAGCTTTTAAATCCCCCTTACCCCCTTTTTCAAAGGGAGAATTGGTTCTCCCCTTTAACAAAGGGGAGTCATACTAATTTTAGTTAGAAATGAGACTCATACTTTTTGTCATTCTGAACGGAGTGAAGAATCTTCTTATTGATATTCAGATAGAGATTCTTCGTTTCCTTCGGTCACTCAGAATGACATTTTAAGTCTCATTTCTATATCAAATAGGTATCAGAGGGGATTTAAGGCGATTTATTTTATTACCCGATTAATTATTCAATGTTCATAATTGCATTACTACAAACAATTTATCTAAAGTTTTTGGTAAGGATTTAAGTACTAGAGTCACCAGTTGGTGTTGAGAAAAGGTCAGATTGTAGCATGTCGTGCATTTTCAGGGCATTCGTTGCGGCATGTCCAGAATGGCAATTGTTGAAGAAGATATAAAGTTCGTCTGTTACGTCTGAAAGATGCTTAATCTTTGGGATCCAGTCTTTTAATTCGTTATCAGAATAAAGGTAGTTGTAGCGTTCAGCAGAATTCCCGCTGTACCACGCTTCTTTATTTCTTCCATGAAACCTGACGTAGCCAAGTTTGTTTGTTGCCACAGCTTCCGGAGGCATAAGACCGGGTATGTCAGGCTCATCAACAGAACAGTAGGCAACATCAAGATTCTTCAAGAAATCAAACGTCGGTTTAGTAATCCATGATGTATGCCTGAATTCGGTGATTAAAGGATAGTTCGGGTAAATCTCTTTACACTGGCTTAGGTAAGCTCTATTTTCCTGAGTGTTTCTAAAGGCATTTGGAAACTGAAACAGCACGCCTTTCAATTTATTTGCTTCAACCAATGGTTGGATCGCTTCCTCGAATTGGTCAAATACCGACTTGTTATCTTTTCTTTCGTGGGTCATGCCGCCATTGGCTTTCAATGTGAATTGGAAATCTGGTGGGGTATTTTTGACCATCCTATCTAAAATATAGGGCTTAGGAATGGCGTAATACGAGGAATTCACCTCAACGATTTTGAAGTGTTGGGCGTAAAAACTCAGCATCTCACCGCTTTTAATATTCTCTGGATAGAAATTACCTACCCAATCTTTGAAGCTGTATCCTGAAGTTCCAATATATACTATTGCCATTTTCTTATATTTCCAATCAATTTAGATTTTTAAAGCTTTCCGCCTTTGAACCTTAGCGGGAGAATAGCTCGTGCTTTATCTTGCCCCATGTTGTTCCAAGCTTGCCAGCAGGGGAGACAGAAGTCGCAACAGCCGGGTCAAACCAGCTTGGCGCACCGTCACACGCAGGATTATTCGTGAGGTTGCGTGGGTTATTACCATCCGCATCCATAACGTAGATTTCACAGTTCCCATCCCAAACGGAGTCGAAGGCGATCATTTTGCCGTCAGGTGACCACGCTGGACACTCGTCATCCGCAGGATTGTTCGTGAGTCTGCGTTGGTTATTACCATCCGCATCCATAACGTAGATTTCACAGTCCCCATCCCGATAGGAGTAGAAGGCGATCATTTTGCCGTCAGGTGACCACGCTGGATCCAAGTCCCACGCAGGATTGTTCGTCAGGTTGCGTAGGTTATTACCATCCGCATCCATAACATAGATTTTAAAGTCCCCATCCCGATCGGAGTCGAAGGCGATCATTTTACCGTCAGGAGACCACACTGAATCATCGTCATCGCCAGGATTGTTCGTGAGGTTGCGTTGGTTATTGCCATCCGCATCCATAACGTAGATTTCATAGTTCCCATCCCGATCGGAAGTGAAGGCGATCATTTTGCCGTCAGGAGACCACGATGGACACTCGTCATCCGCAGGATTGTTCGTGAGTCTGCGTTGGTTATTACCATCCGCATCCATAACGTAGATTTCAAGGTTCTCATCCCGATAGGAGTAGAAGGCGATCATTTTGCCGTCAGGTGACCACGCTGGATCCCAGTCCTCCGCAGGATTGTTCGTGAGTCTGCGTTGGTTATTACCATCCGCATCCATAACGTAGATTTCAAAGTTCTCATCCCGAGTAGAGACAAAAGCGATCTGTGCTTGTTGTGGTGCTTGCGCCCGGACGCTTACTAATAACAGGACACCACCTGATAGAAGCAGGCAACCCAAAGCAATATGCACAAGTTTCATGTTTAGCTTCATTGTTGTTTCCTCCTTTTATACACTAATCTTTACCCACAAATCAGAGGGAATTATGTGAAAGTTGACTTTTCCCCCCTTTAGCTAAAGGGGAGTCAGAGGGGATTTGATTGGTACGCAAGAATCATTCCCCCACTAAATACCAAAGAGCCGATTTTTAAAGCTTTTCGTCCTTGAACCTTAGCGAGAGAATAGCTCATGCTTTATCTTGCCCCATGTTGTTCCAAGCTTGCCAGCAGGGGAGACGGAACTCACAACAGCCGGGTCAAACCAGCTTGGCTCACCGTCACCCGCAGGATTATTCGTGAGGTTGCGTGGGTTATTACCATCTGCATCCATAACGTAGATTTCACAGTCCCCATCCCGATAGGAGTAGAAGGCGATCATTTTACCGTCAGGTGACCACGCTGGATCCAAGTCCCACGCAGGATTGTTCGTCAGGTTGCGTAGGTTCTTACCATCCGCATCCATAACGTAGATTTCAAGGTTCCCATCCCGAACGGAAGTGAAGGCGATCATTTTGCCGTCAGGATACCACGCTGGATCAAAGTTCCCCGCAACAGAATTGTTTGTGAGTCTGCGTGGGTTATTACCATCCGCATCCATAACATAGATTTCAAAGTTCCCATCCCGATTGGAAATGAAGGCGATCATTTTGCCGTCAGGAGACCACGCTGGATACGTGTCATCCGCAGGATTGTCCGTGAGTCTGCGTGGGTTATTACCATCCGCATCCATAACATAGATTTCATCGTTCTCATCCCGATCGGAAGTGAAGGCGATCATTTTGCCGTCAGGAGACCACGATGGATACCAGTCCCACGCAGGATTGTCCGTGAGTCTGCGTTGGTTATTACCATCCGCATCCATAACGTAGATTTCAAAGTTCTCATCCCGATAGGAGTAGAAGGCGATCATTTTGCCGTCAGGTGACCACGCTGGAAACGAGTCATCCGCAGGATTGTTCGTGAGGTTGCGTGGGTTCTTCCCATCGGCATCCATAACGTAGATTTCATAGTTCCCATCACGATCGGAGTAGAAGGCGATCTGTGCTTGTTGGGGTGCTTGCGCCCGGACGCTTACTAACAAAGGAACACCACTTAATAGAAGCAGGCAACCCAAAGCAATATGCACAAGTTTCATGTTTAGCTTCATTGTTGTACCCTCCTTTTACACAGGGGCATTGTTGAATTTGCTAGTTCAAATTGTGCATTATGTGCAGGACACGCATCAGCGTGTCCCTACGGTTAATTCTAATGCACAATAAATAGAATTGGTATTATTCTAAAAATTGCTTACTTATTCTTCACTGTAAACGGTGTACGAGATGGATGCACAAGATCACCACCAATATAAACATACTGGGATGCAAGCGTTCCTGATGACGATCTTAGATCAAATGTTAAGTATGATGATGTGCTGGTTAATATTATACGAAACTTTTTCTGATTGTCCAGATCGGCAGTCTGAAAGGATACGCTGTTTCCATTGCCACTGGTGACCGTAGGTTTAAATTGGTCTCCTCCTCTTGAATTTAGAGTATCAACTTTGTCTGCAATCCTACCATCAGCACTAGCAGTTATTGTGCCATTCGGTCTGGTTTGCGATGGCGCTCCTGCCGGTGGTGCACCACCCCAGATGATTACCCAATCGGCTCCCGATTTTCCAACAGTATACATCCATTGAGGTGCCATATTTATGTTAGGGATATTCGGGTTCTTTATATTCTCTACAGGATATCTGAGCGTGTGAAACTGAAATTTATAATCCACTTTCATAGAGTTACCAGAAAGGTCTACCACACTATTTTTTAGAAGTGACATGGTATATTCAGTATCCACATCAAAGGGTTTGGTATCATGCGGTGGTAATATTGTCACTTCCTCATTTTCACCAACTGACCATTCAAAGACCCATTTATCTGAGGATATATTGATCGTAGGATCGAAAGTTATTCCACTCAGCAACTTGCTCCTGTCTATTGGTTCACTGAACTTGATTAGTATCTTTGAGTCATGACCGATATCCTCCTGATTGTTCTCTGGAGACGTAGATATTATCTCCGGTGGAGTAGTATCAGGTTCAGATGTAATAAAATTGATTGTAATGGGTGACATGGCATTACCTCCAGTATCGGTAATACCTTTTACTGTCATAGTGTATTTTGTGTTTTTGCTCAAAGCGGTAGATGGCTTAAATATAATGGTGTGGGTATTTGAATCGTAAGAGACATTACCACTTACGCTTGGTGTAAAGGTCAGATTGGCAATTGAAGGGGGAGCTATATCCTTGTCAAATATCACAATAATCTCTGCCGTTGTTGGCACATTATTTGCTCCATTCTTTGGAATCAAATTCAGGATCAAAGGTTCTACTCCGCCTTTCTTAGCAACTTCATCAGAATTTTCCCCACATCCTATTAGTCCTGTAACAGTAAAAGATAACAGTATAAAAAATAAAACCGCTCTTCTCATGGTTCTTTCCTCCTTGAATATCCGGCATTATCGGATACCAATAATAACACAGAGCTTTATCAAGACAGAAGTTGTAATTACATAATTATTTTATAGGTTTTTATCTAACTTGTCAATCTCATTAGGGGTCAGTTTGAATAAATAGGGTTGATCCATAGAGATTCTTCTGCGATACTTTAGGTATAGCAAATAGGTATACAAAAGAATAAAGTATCAAAGGAGGATACCTCTAATGGAAATAATATTCAATATAATAAACTACTATCAGAGATATTTCAATGGTTAAGTGGACATCGACATAATTTGTATAATAGTGTAGGTAGAGCATAAGGTGATTGACTTAAAGCACACATATCCTGAAAGTGCCCACCCATACTTGCAGACAGTATGAGCTTTGTTCTTCCGTTGCACGGCGGAACGTGATCTGTTGAAATCTCTTCCTCCTTCCTTGGGTCAGGAAAAGTCTTTGATAGTTCATCAATGAGACCGCTGTGCGACGCGATAGCCAAAGCACAAAAAGCCATAGAGCATGAACTCGTCAGTTATTTGATCAACTGCTAGTTCTATTGCATCTACATCGCCAGTGTTAAGTTTTTTGGTTATTTTTTCTTGATCTTGATATATTATCTGTAATTCTCTCATGTCTATTTAGACTGTTTGTCATAAACATAAGTTTATTACCTTTCCGAATTACAGAATATTATAAAAGTAAGCCATATTGACATACAAATCGTTTATATATGTCAATATGGCGTTAATTAATGAGATGGGAAAAAATACTCTGATGATACACATTAGCATTTTTTGTTTACAAAATGTTGGTTAGTGCATATAACCAGATGATTTCTAAACCCTTTGACATATTGGCACATTACTTGCTATACGTTAAGTAACAATCTAAATCTTCATTCATTAATCATAAAAATTGATCATATAACTTTAGATTGTTAATATTATAGGTTCTTCCTACTTGAGTGTGAAAAAAATTAAAAATCGCTTTTAGCGACATAATGTATGGTAAGGGAGTGTTGAAAAATGAGATTTGATAAATTTACATTGAAAGCACAAGAAGCGGTTCAAGCTTCTCAAGAGATAGCAGATAAATATAATCATCAGGCAACCGAACCTGATCATCTTCTTATAGCCTTGCTGGATCAGGAAGGTGGCATAGTTCCATCTATACTTCAGAAACTAGGTGTTGACCCGGGAACTGTATATCAGCAAGTCGAAGCAGAGATCGAGAAGATGCCAAAACAGTATGGTGCAACCGCTCAGGGTTACGTATCACCGAATCTAAAAAAGGTTTTTGATAACGCATGGAACGAAGCTCAAAGGCTTAGAGATGAATACCTTAGCTCCGAGCATCTGTTACTGTCCATATCCGAAATGAAAGAGTCATCTGCGGGAAGAATCTTGCGAGGATTTGGCGCAGATAAAGACAACATATTCAAAGCACTTGTTGAAGTCAGGGGAAGCAAGCGTGTAACCGACCAGAATCCCGAAGACAAGTATCAAGCACTAAAAAGGTTCGGACGTGACATAACTGATCTTGCGAGAAAAGGTAAACTCGATCCAGTTATCGGCAGAGACGACGAGATCAGGCGTGTCATGCAGGTGCTTTCACGGCGCACAAAAAACAATCCTGTATTAATAGGTGAACCGGGTGTTGGAAAAACAGCGATTGTTGAAGGTCTTGCACAGAGGATGGCATCTGGTGACGTTCCCGAAAGCTTGAAGGAAAAGACCTTGCTTGCTCTTGATCTTGGCGCATTGGTCGCAGGCTCTAAATACAGAGGTGAGTTTGAGGATAGGTTAAAGGCTGTTCTTAAAGAAGTAGAGGAATCTCAGGGTTCTATAATCTTATTTATTGACGAGCTTCATACGCTTGTAGGCGCAGGCGCAGCAGAAGGCTCTATTGACGCATCCAACATGCTCAAACCCGCTCTTGCAAGAGGGGAATTACGCTGTATCGGTGCAACAACACTCGATGAATATAGAAAGCATATTGAGAAAGATGCGGCACTTGAACGAAGATTCCAGCCTGTATTAGTAGAACCGCCATCTGTTGAAGATACCATAGCTATACTGAGGGGTCTCAAGGAACGCTACGAAGTCCATCATGGTGTTCGTATTCAGGATGCGGCACTCGTTGCTTCCGCTGTGCTTTCTGATAGATATATATCCGATAGATTTTTACCAGACAAAGCCATTGACCTTATGGACGAATCGGCGTCAAAATTACGCATAGAAATTGACAGCGTACCAACAGAAATTGACGAAATACAACGTAAAATAATGCAATTACAAATTGAGAGACAGGTGCTTTCCAAAGAAACAGACAAAGCTTCTATTGAAAGACTCGAAAAACTGGATGCTGAACTAGCATCGCTAAATGAACAGCTTAATGGAATGAAGGCACACTGGCAGAACGAAAAGACAGTTATACAGATAATCCAGAAAATAAAAGAAGATATAGAAAATGCAAAGATCGAGGAAGAAAACGCCATAAGAAAAAATGATTATAATAAGGTAAGTGAGATCAGATATGGAACTCTCGTTGAGCTTACGAATAAACTGAATATTGAAAATCAAAGGCTTGCAGTAGTTCAGCGTGACAAAAAGATGCTCAAAGAAGAAGTAGATGAGGAGGATATTGCTGAAGTAGTAAGCAAGTGGACTAGAATTCCTGTATCAAAACTCTTGCAGGGAGAGATTGACAAACTCATACACATGGAGGATAATATACGAAAGCGTGTCGTCGGTCAGGATGATGCTATAAACGCAGTCGCTAAAGCTGTAAGGCGTGCAAAAGCAGGTCTGCAAGACCCAAATAAACCCATAGGCTCATTTATATTTATGGGACCAACTGGCGTCGGTAAGACTGAGCTTGCAAGGGCGTTGGCAGAATTCCTCTTTGATGACGAAAGCGCTATGATCAGACTGGACATGAGCGAATATATGGAGAAACACACTGTATCACGTCTGATAGGCGCACCACCCGGATACGTCGGATATGATGAAGGCGGTCAACTTACCGAATCCGTCAGACGTCATCCATATAGCGTTATACTTTTCGATGAAATAGAAAAGGCACATAACGACGTATTCAACGTACTGCTCCAGATACTTGATGATGGAAGGCTCACTGACGGTCATGGCAGAACGGTTGATTTTAAGAATTCAGTGATAATTATGACTTCAAACGTTGGAAGCCAGTGGATACAGAACATAAATGACGACAACACAGAAGAGATACATGAGCGCGTCATGGATGCGCTTAGATCGCAATTTAAACCTGAATTCATTAATAGAGTAGATGAAATCATAGTATTTAACCGATTAGGAATAGAACAAATAAAGAAAATTGTTGATATACAGGTAGGGAAAATTAAAGAAAGGCTCGCAACGAGGAAGATAGACATTGTGTTATCCCCTGAAGCAAAGGAATATATCGCAAACGTTGGGTATGACCCAATTTATGGCGCACGCCCGATAAAAAGGGCTATACAGCAATATATTCTTGATCCTCTGGCGATGAAAACGCTGGAAGGTAAGTTTTCAGAAGGGAAAACGATTAATGTTGATTTGAGAGAAGGAGAACTGGCTTTTTCAGCCGTTTAATATATACAGGATACTACATCCATAATAGAAAGGTGATTAACATGGCAGACAACGAACGCGATGATAAACCCAATAGGTTATTTGTGTTACCCGTGCCTTTTGAAGGGAAAAAGGAAGATGGATTACTTGAGCTTCCACAGGAGTTAGGCATATTGCCACTTCGCAACATCGTGGTGTATCCGCACATGGTAGCCCCATTGATGGCAGGAAGACCTCAAGCCTTACAACTTTTAGATGATGTAAACAAGACTAATGGTCTTATTGCTATGGTGACGCAACAAAGGCAAGACGTAGATGAGCCAAAGTCAGAGGATCTATTCACAGTAGGCACTGTTGGAAAAATTATTAAACAACTTCAGTTTCCCAACAATATAGTACAAATTTGGGTTCATGGTATTGCACGAGTGAAAATAATTGAGTATGTGGAAACTGATAAGCCTTACATGGTTGCAAAAGTTGAGGTATTACATGAACAGATTGAGAATGATACTGAATTAGCCGCTCTTGAGCGTAGTGTACGAAATTTGCTAAGTAAGATAACTTCTCTTTCAGAAGATATACCCAGTGACCTAAAATCAATGGCTCGTGGAATGGATCCTTCGGCTACAGCAGATATGATAGCCATGTATATGGATATTCCCATAACACACAAACAGAGAATGCTTGAGATCACAAACGTCAAGGAGAGATTGACGACTCTTAAATCCGTAATGGCAAGAGAGCTATCGGTTTTGGAACTAAGCACCAAGATACAAAATGAAGCTAAAGATGAGATGAATAAAGCCCAAAAAGAGTTCTATCTGCGAAAAGAGATGGACGCAATCAAGAGAGAGCTTGGAGAGGACGAAGATCAGGCGTCTGAAATCAAGGATCTTGAAAAGCAGATAGAAAAAGCAGGTATGCCTACAGATGCGAAGAAACAGGCAAAGCGTGAATTTAATAGGCTATCACGTATGCACCCATCATCTGCTGAATATACGGTCTCAAGGACTTATCTGGATTGGTTAGTTGATCTGCCATGGAAGAAAAGTACGACGGATATGCTCGATATTGCCAAAGCAAAGCAGATACTTGATGAAGACCATTACGATCTTGAGAAAGTAAAAGACAGGATACTTGAATACCTTGCAGTCAGGAAACTCAAAGCCGATATGAAAGGTCCAATACTTTGCTTTGTAGGTCCGCCCGGTGTCGGCAAGACTTCGTTGGGTAAGTCCATAGCACGGGCTATGGGAAGAAAGTTTATTCGTATATCGCTTGGTGGTGTCCGTGACGAAGCCGAAATAAGGGGACATAGACGCACTTACATCGGATCACTCCCCGGCAGGATCATTCAGGGCATAAGGAAAGCTGAGACTAATAACCCAGTATTCATGCTTGATGAGGTAGACAAACTAGGGCATGATTTCCGTGGTGACCCATCTTCAGCACTTTTGGAAGTACTTGATCCTGAACAGAACAATGCTTTTAGCGATCACTATCTCGAAGTGGCATTTGATTTATCAAACGTGATGTTCATCACTACCGCTAATATACTCGATATCCCGCCAGCGTTGTTGGATAGGATGGAAGTTTTGCGTCTGCCGGGCTACACTGCGACAGAAAAACTACAAATAGCTAAAAAGTTTCTTGTACCTAAACAACTTGACGCACATGGTTTAACAAAAGAAAAACTGGACTTAACTGATGATGCCATTTTGACTGTGATACAGGATTACACAAGAGAATCCGGTGTACGTAATCTTGAGCGAGAAATAGGAACTATATGTAGAAAAACAGCGAAATCAATAGCACAGGACGAAGAATCAAAAAGTTTATTAACTGCTGAACATATAAGTGAATATCTCGGAGCAGAAAAATTCCATTCCGAAGTAGCTGAACGAGTAAATGAGTCGGGTGTCGCTATTGGTCTTGCGTGGACTCAGACCGGTGGAGAGATAATTTTTGTGGAAGCGGCTAAGATGCGACAGAACCTGCGCAAAGGTGAAACTCTTACTCTTACAGGTCAACTTGGTGAAGTAATGAAAGAATCAATACAAGCCGCATTGAGCTACGTAAGGTCAAAAATGGACTTACTTGGTATTGATCCTGAATTCTTTGATAAATATGATATTCACGTCCACGTTCCTGCCGGCGCCACGCCAAAAGATGGTCCTTCGGCAGGTATCACTATGGCGACAGCAATAGCGTCATTAGCAACAGATACGCCGATAAGAGAGAAACTTGCTATGACCGGTGAGATCACTTTGAGAGGAAAAGTGATGCCCATAGGTGGAATAAAGGAAAAAGTCCTTGCCGCTCATCGTGCAGGCATGACTGACGTGATCTTGCCCTTGAAGAACAAAAAAGACCTTGACGAGATACCAGAGGAAATTCGGAATGTCATTAAAATCCATCTGGTTGACACTATGGACGAGGTATTGGAGATTGCGCTTGCTATCAAGCGTACTCCAAGCTCGATAAATCACTCACGAGAGATCACTAATCAACCGCTACCGTTTGTTTAAATCTCACTAATTAAACCACAGATGGACACAGATTTGCATTGATATTAAAAAAATCTGTATCCATCTATGGAGATTTTCCAATTATAAATCCTAACCCCAATCTGTGCCTTTTCTAAATTCAACCCTTTGCCTTGCTTCTTCTATTGTGTTTCTTCTATCATTTCCGCAGTTTCGCCATTCCCCATCTTCCTTCTCAAGCCATTTTTTTCCCAAACTTTTTATTGACAACAGTCATATCAAAATAGTATTATATCATTGTTAAACTTAATTATGAGCATTAAATAATTAAATGATAACCCCCGTATAATGTCATCCAGCGAAGAGAGGAGTATAGCAATGCCTGAAGAATGGCAAGTACAGCAACAGAAACGTGCTGAAAACGCCCTTTCAAGACTCATTGAAGCAAACCCCGGATTATCGGTTAATGAGGATCAACCAGATTGGCTTTTTGGAACAAATTTTGTCACCTTTGGGAAGTTTCATGATCAGCCCGTTGTATTTAAATATTTTGATTGGCATCCTCGTAAAGAGCAAGAGGAAAAAGCACTGCGGTTGCTTGCAGTAACAGGATTTGTTCCGAAATTATGTGCAATTGAGTCCGATTCTATACTCGTCTGGGAACAATTGCCGGGAACGACTTTAGATAGTGTCGAAAAACAAAATAAACAAGAACAGTTGGAAAAGATATACTATCAACTGGGCATGGCGATGGCAAAGATCGTAGAATTAGCGACAGTTGACTCATCTAGTGGACGACATGACTTAATCGCCAAGCCTGGATTTGATTATGAATTCTACTGCCAATCAAATATAAAAACTTTGTTTGACACTGTCACCGAACGATCCGCAAAAGTCCTCACTGACAAAGATGTTCCACACAAAACTATTCTCAATACGTCACTTTCGCTTCTTCAACAGAACAGAGATGCTATCCTTGCATATCCGACATTTATTCAGATGGATGATTTTCACACCGGCAACATCATAGTTGATGGAGATAAATTGATGGGTTTCATTGACCTAGAGATGACACGCTATGGCAATGAGGTTCTTCTATTAGCATCTGCTCTTGCGATGACAGCGGACGAGGAACAACATGGGCAATGGAACTGGATTCGTCGAGGATACGAATATAGGCGAGGCAAGCTAATTGACAGTAAATTGCTCTATCTTGCCTGCATCTCGGCATCATTCTGCCAATGGACTCGCTTTATGTGGTATTGGAGTACGGATGATCTTCCACAATGGGCAATAGAGGCGAACATGCGTAAATCCGTAACCACTGACATTAAGATAATTGTCGAGACAATTCAAATTTAATCATTAAAAAATACTGTTTAATCACGAATTACACAAATTGACGAATCTCGTTCCCCCGAGTAACGGAAGAAAAGATTTCACGAATTATTATTTTATCTATATTTGTGTGATTCGTGAAATTCGTGATTTACAAATGATTTTTGCATTCTTTAACGATTACATATAGTATTTAATGGATATAAAAAACAAAAGGAGCGATGATAATGTCTCAGAAAAAAACTTTGAATGAACTTGTTCAGGATTCTGTAAATACAAATTCAAGCCCTTCTGATCTTAAAATAACAGACATGCGCATAGCAGTGGTCTGTAGTAACTACGACTATCCCATCATCCGTATTGATACTAATCAAGGCATTTATGGCATCGGTGAAGTTCGGGATGCTGGACATAAAGAAAATGCTCTTCAATTCAAAAGTATGCTTCTGGGACAGAATCCCTGTAACATAGACATGATCTTTCATGCTATTAAGCGATTTGGCAATTGGGGACGTGAAGGTGGTGGTGTCTCTGGAATTGAACTGGCATTGTGGGACATAATCGGCAAAGTTTATGGTGTGCCGTGTTATCAGTTTCTTGGTGGAAAATATCGTGATAGAGTTAGAATATATGCTGATACGCCTGCACCTGAAAAACGCACCCCGGAAGGATATGCTGAACGTGTGCTTGGTCGAAAGAAAATGGGATTGACCGTTATCAAATTTGATGTGGGGATGCACGTCCTGCATGGATATGTTGAAGATGGCATCTCAGGAAAGTCAGCTAAATATGAACATAGTCTGGGGCATTGGTGGGGAGCAAGAGGAACTATTGGCACTCAACTGACGGACAAAGGTATTGCTCGTTTTGTAGAAATTGTATCCGCTGTACGTGAGGCAGTCGGTTGGGACGTAGCTCTTGCTGTTGATCACTTTGGACCAATTACCGCTAAAGATGCCATTCGTCTTGGCAATGCGCTGGAGCCTTATGCTCTGTCGTGGATGGAAGATATACTTCCATGGTGGGATGTAGAAGGTAATCTTCAGGTCACTCGTGCTATTAACGTTCCAACTTTGAATGGTGAGGATATATATCTTTGGGATGGATGGCGAGAAATGATTGAAAAACGTGCCATTGATATTATACACCCCGATCTGCTAACTTCAGGTGGAATGACAGAAACAAAGAGGATCGCAGACTACGCTGAACGCTACGGTTTACCAACAGCACTTCATTTTGCCGGATCACCAATCGCATTTATGGCAAATCTGCACTGTGCCGCATCAATCCCTAGTTTTATTGTTCTGGAAAATCATGCGTTTGACTTACCATTCTGGAATGATCTGGTGACTGGTTTACCAGAATTATTAATGGAAGATGGTTACGTGAAAGTGCCTGAAAAGCCGGGGCTGGGTGTTGAGCTTAATTATGAAGGTATTAAAGCAAATCTGCGTTTTCCGGGTCTTTTTGAGCCAACAGACGAATGGAATACACCAAAACTCGGTTTCTGGCAACCCGATAGGCGCTGGGACAAATAAAAGACTAACAATTCCCCCTTTTTCAAAGGGGGAATTGTAAATCCTTTACCTATATGGTTTTGCAAACTTATGGGTAAAGATAGGGGGTTGTTTTTAGAACGTTTATGTATTTTTTAACGATTACATTAAATACTCATCACTTCTACCCCAAAGTTCTGTTTCTTATTATATTTATTATCAGCCATAACCCTGATATTGCCGCAATTACGTAGCCTAAAGCACCGATGACAGGAATACCAAATAACAATGGACCTATGGGTTTTTCGAGGCTTATTATCAGCGTTGAGCTTATAACGAGAGATGCGATAATGATCGCAAATGCTAACCTGCTAGTTGATCGTTCCAGACCAGACACAATCCCTTCCAATGCAACATGCTTAAACTCTATCCTCAGCTTACCGTTTTTTGCCTTATCAAGAGCCATCTTTATGTCGCTCGGTAGGGTGGTTATCAGATTAGCGTAATCTCTGGCTATCTTGGAAGATTTTTTCAAAATCTCACGGGGAGAGCCTTTGCTTATCACCAGACCCCTAGCAAAGGGTTGTATAAGCGGGATGATGTTAAAATCAGGATCAAGCCTTTTTCCAAGCCCTTCTATCTCTGCAAGCACCCTTCCAAGAAGACTAAGCTGACGGTCTAAGATGATCCTGTATTTAGATGATATATCGGTCAAATCATGAACTACATTAGAAATCTGCAATTGTCCCAGTGAAATGTCATAATATTTGTCTACGAATTCAGAAATATCTGCCTTCAAGTCATCCATATTTGAATCTTCATCAACGACGCTGATCTGAAGAAGAGCATCCGCTATTCTTTCGGTATCTTTACTTGCGATAGATATAAGCAATTCATTTAATCTTGATGCCATAGATGGAGTAAGCCGTCCAACAATACCAAAGTCCATGAAAGCTACAACTTCACCGGGGAGAATAAAGATGTTACCGGGGTGTGGGTCGCCATGAAAAAACCTATGTGTAAATATTTGTTTTAAATAAGCCTGCGCACCCTTTTGTGCAATGCTTTTTATATTATAACCATGATTTTCTAGTTCATCTATGTGGCTTACCTTAACGCCTTCCAGAAATTCCATAGTAATAATGCGTCCAGTCGAGTATTCCCAATAGACCTTTGGGATACGGACTGTATTGTCGTCTGCAAAGTTATGAGCGAAACGCTCCATATTACGGGCTTCAAGGGTGTAATCAAGCTCATTTCTTATGGATTTGGAAAATTCATCAACAAATCCAACAGGATTATACATCTTAATATCTGATAAATGTCTTTCCGCAAGACCTGCGGTCGTATGTAGTATATCCAGATCACCCTCAACCACTTTTTTTATGTTTGGACGCTGAACTTTCACGACAACCATTTCACCAGTTTTCAGCTTTGCCTTATGCACCTGACCGATTGAAGCCGCCGCCAGTGGAGTTTCGTTAAACTCGCTAAAAATATCTTTTATCGGGGATTTTAATTCAAACTCGATCTCTTCTTTAAGGTCATCATAAGCTACTGGAGGCACTTGATCCTGTAGTTTTTGTAATTCGTGGAAAATATCATGAGGGACAAGATCCGCTCTGGTACTAAGCATCTGTCCCATCTTGATGAAAGTTGGACCAAGTTCCTCCAAAGCCAGTCTCAGTCTTTTGGCTCTTGGTGACATGAGCGCACCAGACGGCGGTTTAGTCTTGCGGTATACGCGCCGTAGACGTAGAGATTCTATCAAACCGCCAAAGCCATTCCTGACCATGACGTTTATTATTTGACGGTATCTCTTGAACCGTCTGTAACTCGTTATTATTCTTATGATATCATTTGACATCAATGAAGTCATGCCCCGGGGATTTTACGCTCAGAACTGAGCATTGTGCATGGCGTACAACAGCTTCAGCTACACTACCATTGATGAATCTTGAGAACCCTCTTCTGCCATGTGTTCCCATGACAATAAGATCAACTGGTTCTGTATTTGTTATATCAAGAATCTCATGTCTTGGGTTACCACATATTACACGGCACGTTGCCTTTACACCGTGTTCTGAAGCTTTATCACATATACCTTTTGTCTGATCTTGAGCGACTTTAACGAGATCATCATAATAGACAGAAGCCGCTCCATAGCCGGGCAGATCAACCCCACCTACCAGAGAAACCTCCGCAACGCTTTCTACAACGTGCAGTACGATTAAATCAGCCTTATACTCTTTAGCAAGGGACATGGCATAATTGCTTGCCAGCATTGAATGTTCAGAGAAATCCGTTGGCAACAATATTGTTCTTTTAGCATTTGGCGAAGTATCCATCAGGTCATGGAGTTTCTCAATTTTTTCATTATTAGTTATAACCGATAATACAGGACATGGAGCAAGACGCACTGTCCTTTCAGTAGTGCTTCCCGCAAACATGCCATTTCCACTGGTGCTGGTAGCCATTATGATCATATCAGCTTTGGTCTTTTTTGCAGTTTCTGATATCTCATTATAAGGCACACCCTCCTTAAAAATAATATCAACATCCACAGCATGACCGCCTTTGTGCCTGATAACATCAAGGATCTCCTCTTGTCTTTCCTCTTTGTAAAGATCAATAACCTCACCGAACGTGAAAGCGCCAGTTTCAGCGCCGGGTATATCAGCATGTGGGTTATCCAGAACGTGAATAACCGTCAGAGATGACCTGTATCTTCCTGCAACTGCGTTTGCAAACCTCAAAGCTAGTAATGACCCCTTTGAGAGATCAACCGGACACAAAATTTTCCTTAGATTAATCATTATTCAATCTCCTTTTGTTTATTAACATGCGTGTTAAAATCAATATTGCTTATCTTTTTTCTTTCCGTTTATGAGTTAATTATTCCCCACAAGTCTGTAAACCCTTGTAGATAGAGGGTTTGTAAATTCCCCACTTGAAAAGGGGGTTAGGGGATTTAAAAAGTCATAAATAGCGGAATATCTCATCCATTACTTTATCTATATTCCTTAAAACATAAGAATCAAAAAATCACAAAACCTTTAATCCTGCACCATATAGGTTCAGTGTTAGTCATATTTCCACTTAATTTTTGGGAGTATTTTTTAAGGTTTTTATTATATGGTAATCGTTAAAAAAATGCCATTTTGACATAGTATTTCAACATTTTTCACAACCCCCGAACCCCCTTTGCTAAGGGGGAATGTTGACACGACTCGATTTATTCCCCCTTAAAAAAGGGGGCTAGGGGGTTGTTTTTAGAACGGTTTCTCTATTTTAACTCATATCCTTTTGATTTTAAATGATTTTCGAGGAAAGAAAGCTCATTTTTCGAGAGAAAATTTAATCTTGTTCTTTGTTGGACTTCTTGAGCAGATGATAGTTTATCTAGTATTTTTTTAATTACGAAAGAAGTTTGCAATTGACTCATATCCATATCTAAACAATAGAGAAACCTTGCCAAATCAATCTTGAGATCAACTTTTATATTCTTTAAGCTTTCTAGGAGAGTTCTTGAATCTTTTGGTTGGAAATATTCATAAGAAGGCTTTTGCTGTTCTGGAGATATAGAGTCAAGAGAACTGGTGAGATACCTAGCTATTTCACTTTGTGTCCTAAGTTTTCTAAAAGATTTCCATATTCTTTCAGAAAAACTTTTGTGAATTAAATCCTCTCGCCAACTATGAGGGCTTTTATTATAATTTTGAGGCATACTGGTATCTGAATGCTTATTGTTACTGTCATTATTTATGATAAATAACCTAGCCTCAAAATAGTGAATAGCTGAATAAAAACTGACAGTAATGACCCAGTCATGATAAGGGTCTATACCAATAAGATAATCAGCAAGAGATTCATTATGTTCTGCTTGTAATATATGAACCAGAAATTCAGCCATTTCACCTCTCGAAGATCGGCAAGCTACTTGGGTGCAATATATCCCATTTATTATTATATATTTTTGGAATATAAGAAAAATCTAATAATGGATCTTCATTTCTATTCTGCAAATCATACTCAATATCTAATAGCTTATCCATTAGTTTATTGTCATATTTTGTATTATTGAGCAATATTATTACTTTCCACTCGTATGTATATCTTTGCACATAGATAGATTCAACTTCATCAATCTGTTTAAAGGCATTGATAATTTTATTTTTCAGTTCTTCTTCTTTATTTTCTGCATCCTGAACCACAGCGGTTTGAAAAGAATCTAGTTTTAACATTCGATCTCCTTATCAAATGACAAACTATATTAATTATACCATTGGTTTAGCTTTCAGACAGGCTTTTGAATAGATCCTTAATATAGTCAATGAACTCTCTCCCTTTTTCCCGATATATTTTGAAATTCTGACACTGTACCATAAATTTGTTTGTAGCGATTAACCTTACTTCCTCTGATCGGCATTATATTTTCTTCGATGAATTTTCTTATGCTCTCATACTGAGATGACTTACTACCCTTGTCTTTTACCCCTAATATATGAATAAATGTTACAGGTTCATCCAAAACTACAAGATTCTTTTTGCCTCCTTCTTCAGGTTCATATTCCACTGATATTGAAGCAGCAGATGCCATAAGCTTACCAAAAACTGTTATTGGTGTAGCACCATTTGGTTCTTCAATTTCTATTATAGCTCTCATCTTTTCTTTCGCGATGATTAGTAAATCAACGTCACAATATTCTGTAGCATTTGATTTATTGTGTGAGCAATACAGATGGATTTCGGATTTCCCCGTTTCACAATGGTTACTTTTAATAATTTGAATTATAGAAAAATCTTTTGCCATACAACTAACTATATTTCCTATAATTTCATGTAAATTATGGCTCATCTGTTACCTGGTATACTAAAAAGCAAAGGGAAAATCACTTTTCAGGATACTTACTCCTTTGTTTAGATGAATGTTTTGGATTATACTTACATAAGTTTCCCACTCTTATGTAACAACAATAGTTCATAATACTCATGGAGGTATAGGGATGTCTAAATCAATATTTAAGTTTTCTAAC